>Ga0222662_1000007_pt1 | contig 281315 bp, 296 predicted proteins | sample AntAcemetagen600_FD_179821 | JGI IMG/M metagenome (GOLD analysis project Ga0222662, IMG submission 179821) | Saline water microbial communities from Ace Lake, Antarctica - #600 | ecosystem: Environmental > Aquatic > Non-marine Saline and Alkaline > Saline | place: Antarctica: Ace Lake... | reverse complement strand
CGCTGCTGCTCGTTACTAACTGATCGAAAAGAAATTTAAAAATGATGCAGCTGAGAAAACCCGTATCTACAAGCCCTTATGCTCCTTTTCCAACCCGGTGTTGCGACGACCGGTGGAATCCACCCTGGGCGCTCCAGTCGGCCAGGCTGAGCTCAAGGGCGGAGCTGCCCTCCAGATCGTCGCGGTACATGGCTTGCCAGCCCGCCTGCTCGATGCGGTGGCAGCGCTCCACGATCGAGCCCTTGGGCCGTAGCTGGAAATGGGCCTCAGCCTGCGCCAGGGCCCGCTCCCGCAGGCGCACGATCCTGGCCTGAAAGGCGGGTTCTTCGGCGCTGCTGGGCGTTTCTGTCTGCCCTGGGGGCTGGTCAGTGGGCTGCACTGGGGGCTGGCCGTAGAAAGCTTCCAGCTGGCCAAGCAGTTGTTCGGCCAGGTGAATCAGACGGCCGTAGCGCCGCTCGGGTTCTGCTGCAGCCCCGGTTGCTGGGAGTCCCAGCAGGTCTTCCATCCGGCCCAGCAGCTGATCGATCCGGTTCCAGTCGCAAGCCACCAGGTGGTATTGCAGCGCCACCGGCACGATCACGACCCGTTCGTCACGCCCCGCGGCGGCGAGATCATCGCAGCACCAGAAGGCCATCTGGGCCAGGCCGGGTTCAAGCGGGCCTAGCAGTTCCCCGTGGTTGTTGGTGCCCCCTTCCGGCGCGATCGCCAGCGGGAAGGGGCCATGGGCGCACAGGTTGCGGGCCGTTTTCAGGGCCCGGCGATCGAGCCTGCCGCGCTTGATTGTGATCCCGCCCAGTTTCGAGAGCATCCAGCCGGCCGTCTGGCCGGCCCAGAGCGGAATGCCCCTGTCGTAGAGGAACTGGCCGTGCACGGGCTGCGCCAGGGGCAACTTCAGGCGCCGGGCCGCCTTGGGTACCTCCTTCCAGACCAACTGGGCCATCACCAGCGGGTCGGTGGTGGAGGGATGGCGAAAGGCGATCAGGAGCCGGATCCGGCCGGCCTGGGCATCGGCGAACAAGCGGGCCAGGGGCTCGGACCCGCAAACCTCCACAGCCCGGACGCCGCGCCAACGCAGCAACAAGGGCAGCGCCAACCGGGCCAGGCGATGGAACCAGGGGGTGTAATCCGGTGGGATGAAGCGAAGGCCGGGCTGGACGCCCTGGATCGCGGCGCTGGGCATGGGGTTCCAAAGGGCAGCGTCAGGGACTGGGAAACAGGACGGGGGGATCGGAGCAGCGGTTGTCCGCGGTTGACTCAGCCGAACCGGGGGCGCTCCAGCTGAGGACCAGCTGGTCGGCCTCGGTGCTGCCTTGGGCTGGGAAACCAGGCAGAAAATCCTTATCGGTGGCCGGGCTGTAGGGGCCCTGTTTGATCTCCAGCATCACCGAATCCGGCTGCAGTGCCACCAGGGTGTGGAACTGGCGATCGAGCAGCAGCAGGCCGATCGCCCCCTGCAGCACAACGAGACACTCAAAGGCGGCGGCGGGAGCGGAGCGCAGGTGACAGTGGGGCCTCACGTAGGTGCCGGGCTGCAGCCTCTTATCGAACAAGGCCTGATCGAGCCGCTTGAGCATCAGGCCAGCTGCTTGGCGTAGCGATCGGACACCACCGGCCAGTTCACCACCGACCACCAGGCGTCGAGGTAGTCGGCGCGGCGGTTCTGGTACTGAAGGTAGTAGGCGTGCTCCCAGACATCGTTGCCGAGCAGCGGCGTGCCCCGCCCTTCTGGCAGGTCCATCAGCGGGTTGTCCTGGTTGGCGGTGCTCACCACCTCGAGCGTTCCCTTCGGATTGACGATCAGCCACACCCAGCCCGAGCCGAAGCGCCCTGCTCCCGCCGCCTTGAAACTGGCCTGGAACGCCTCGAAGGAGCCGAAATCGCGATCGATCGCTGTCAGCAGCTCGGGCGATGGTGCTCCGCCCTGGCCGGGCGACGTCAGCGAGGCCCAGAAAAAGCTGTGGTTCCAGTGGCCGCCGGCGTTGTTGCGCACCGCGTTCGAGCGCCGCGACGGCCGCTTCAGCAGCGCTTCGAGCTCCAGGCCGCGCAAGGCCGGTTCCGCTGCCACGGCCGCATTCAGGTTGTTCACATAGCCCTGGTGATGGCGGTCGTGGTGAATCGCCATCGTGGTGGCCTCAATTGCCGGCTCTAGCGCCGCGTTGGCGTAGGGCAGGGGCGGCAGCGAGAAGGCCGCATCGGCGGCCTGGGCCATCGGGGCTGGTGCGAAGGCCAGCAACAGGGCCAGCAGCCAGGACAGGAGCTTGGGCATGGCGTCGGGGGTGTGCAGGAGGGCTTTGTCTGCCAAGTATGGGAACGGCGGCTCAGTCGAGCGTCTGCTGGACCGCTGCTGCAGCGTCTTCGCCGCTGCGCACCGCCCCCTCGAAAAATCCTGGCCAGCGCTCGGCCACCTCGGTGCCCGCCCAGAACACCTGGCCATGGGGCCGGCGCAGGGCATCGCCGCAACGGCTCCACAGCCCCGGCGGCATCCAGGCGGCATAGGCGCCGCCCACGAACGGCATGGTCGGCCAGTCCTTGACCACAAAGGCCGCCGGAGTCAGGGCCTGCGGCCCCAGATAGGCAGCCAGATCGCCGAGCACCGCCTGCTTCTGCTCCGCTTCGTCCAGCTTTGCCCAGCGCTGGTAGCGATGGCCCACCACGAAGGCGGCCAGCACTCCCCAACCGCTTTGGGGATCGGAACTGTCGGCGCAGAGTTCCACCCAGGGGCGATCACCGATGGCGATTCCCGAGAGCCCCAGCTTGCGCCACCAGGGGCTGGTGTACACCACCAGCATTTTGGCGCAGGCGCCCATCGCCATCTCCCGCTGTAGTTCCAGGCGGTCGGCGGGCAGTTCCGGCATGAAGTGCAGGCGAGCGGCCATCGCCGGCGGCATCGCCACGATCGCGGCACGGCAGGGGTAGTGCGCTCGGTCGGTCTGGACCAGAACCGGGTGAGCGGCCCCAGCTCCTGGGAGTTCGCCCTCGCGCTGGTCCTGAACCACGCTTTGCAGCACGGCCCGCACCGGCTCGCCCAGCCGCACCACCCCCTCGCCCAGTTGCGTGGCCAGCAGGGCCGGTAGCTGGCCGGCGCCGCCATGCAGCAGCTCCTGTTCGGGCTGCTCGCCCTGGGAGGCGGTGCGCTGGCCCCAGAGCACATGCAACAGCGACACCTGCTCGGGCTCCGCTGGGCCGAGGAAGCCGACGGCGCGGCAGAAATAGGCGAAATACCAGGCGGCGAAGGGGGTGTGGGAGTGGGCGTCGATCCAGTCCTGGAAGCTGAGCTGATCGAGTTCAGCGGCGGCGGGATGGTGGTGGGGGTGACCTTCGGGCAATTGGGCCACCAGCTCCTCGAAGCGCGCCAGGGCCGCCATGGCGTCGTTCCAGTCGGCAGTCGGCACTGCCGGTGGCTGGCCTTCGGCAAAGCCCTGGAAGAACCCGGCGAAGCTGCAGCGGCTTTCGCCGAACACCAGCACGGTCTTGCCGCTATGGGGCGATTCGAAGCGGCGAATGCCGTGGCGATCGAGCAGGGCCTGCATGCGGCTCTGGCTGGGGCCCACCCACTGGCCGCCCAGGTCGATCCAGGGGTTCTGCTGTCCGGACAAGCTGCCACCGATCTCCCCACCAGCCAGCTGCAACCGCTGGCCGACCATGCGCCCGCCGAGCTCAGGGGCTGCCTCGATCAGGCGCACCGAGCGGCCGGCCACCTGCAGCGCCCGGGCCGCCACCAGGCCGGCGAGACCGGCGCCCAGCACCACCACATCAACGAGGCTCTCGCTGGGCGGCTCGGGGTTGTTCCGTGTCACCGCATCGCTGGGCCAGGCTCCCCAGATTGCCCGATGCTCTCGGCCATGCAGGCCGCGAAGGCTGCCGCAGGATCGCTGGCCTCACGGATCGGCCTGCCGATCACCAGCAAGCTGGCGCCGGCCGCCAGGGCTTGATGGGGTCCCATCACCCGGGCCTGGTCGCCGGCCGCGCTTCCCCTCGGGCGGATGCCGGGTGTCACCAGCAGGAAGGGGCGGGGGTGACTGGCCCGCAGCCGCCCCACTTCATGGGCGGAGCAGACGGCACCGCCCACACCGGCGGCCACCGCCAGGGCCGCGAGGCGTGAGCTGTGGCGCTCCAGGGGCTCGCCAACAGCCAGTTCATCTCGAAAGCGATCGGGCTCCCAGCTGGTGAGCACGGTCACGGCCAGCAGGGTGGGAGCGGGCAATCCCGCTTGCGCCGCTCCGGCCACCGCCGCCGCCTGGGCCGCCGCCAGTGCCTGGCTGCCGGCCGCAGCGTGCACCGTGATCAGCTCCGCTCCCAGGCGGGCGGCGCTGCCCACAGCCCCGGCCATGGTGGCTGGGATGTCGTGGAATTTCAGATCCAGAAACACCCGCAGGCCGCGGCGGCGCAGCTCAATGACGAGCGCCGGCCCGCAGGCGATGAACAACTCCAGGCCCACCTTCACCCAGCGCAGCTCGGGCAGGCGATCCACCAGCGCCAGGGCCAAGGCGGCCTCTGGGTAATCGAGCGCCACGATGATTCGATCAGCGGCATCTCCGCCCAACTTTGGGATCACAGGGGGTTCACCGACCGCTGCTCAGATTAAAGATCCCAGCCCGTCAGGTACCAATCAGCCGCCGGAACGTTTTCTTGCCGAGCTGCAGCACCTTGCCGTCCAGTTCGGCGGCGGCGAAGGCCTGGAGCGGGTCGCTGAGTTTGTCGCCATCGAGCCGTACCGCACCCCCCTGGATCTGCCGCCGGGCCTCGCCGCCGCTGGCGCAAAGCCCCAGCTCGCGCAGCAGGGCAAAGGCCTCAATGGGGAACTCCACCGCCGCCAGTGAAACCTCCGGCACGGTCGCCTCTGCCGTACCGGCTGAACCCAGCGCGCCTGCAGCCTTGCCACTGCCTGCGGCTACCAAGGCCGCGGCATCGGCCTGGGCCGCCAGCGCCGCAGCCTGGCCATGGCGGCCGGCGGTGATCGCCAGGGCCATCGCCTTCTGGCGCTCCCGTCCGCCGGTCGGCAGCTCGGTGAGGTTCAGCCCGGTGAGCAGGGTGAGGTACTCATCCACCACCGCATCGGGCAGTTTCTCCAGCTTCGAATACATCGAGAGCGGGTCGTCACAGAGGCCCACGGTGTTGCCCAGGCTCTTGCTCATCTTCTGCACCCCATCAAGCCCCGGCAGGATCGGCAGCAACGCCCCGAACTGGGGTCGCTGGCCGAAATGGCGCTGCAGATCGCGGCCCATCGCCACATTGAATTTCTGGTCGGTACCGCCCAGCTCCAGGTCGGAGCGCACCGCCACCGAGTCGTAGCCCTGCAGCAGCGGGTAGAGGAACTCGTGCAGGCTGATCGGCGTGCCGGAGCTGTAGCGGTTGGCGAACTCCTCTTTGGCCAGCATCTGCCCCACCGTGGCGGTGCCCAGCAGCTCGATCACCTTGGCCAGATCCAGGCCGGCGAGCCATTCGCTGTTGCGGCGTACCTCCAGCCGGCCGGGGGTCTGGAAATCCAACAGGGCGTGCTCCGGCGGCTGGCCCTGGCCCAGCTGGGCCAGGTAGGTGGCGGCGTTGGCGTCCACGGCGTCGGCGCCCAGCTGCACCCGGGTGGCGCTCTTGCCGCTGGGATCGCCGATGCGGGCGGTGAAATCGCCGATGATCAGAACGGCGGTGTGGCCGGCGTCCTGGAACGCCCGCAACTTGCGAAACAGGATGCTGTGGCCGAGATGGATGTCGCTGCCGGTGGGGTCGATGCCCAACTTGATCCGCAGGGGCCGGCCGGCTTGCTCTGCTTCGGCGAGCCGCGCCCCCATGATTTGATCAGGATCGCCCCCCCGTCCATTGGGAAACAGATCGGCCAAGCCCCTCTCCAGCCACGGCGGCAAGCCAAACCCCTGCCTCTGCGGCGCCCCCACCATCTGGCCCTGTCTCTCTTTGCCGGCGATCGTAGGCAGCGACCCTGCTGACCTCCCCGGCTCGCTCAGCCATGGGCAGGTTCAGCCTTCAGCGCCCAGCTCCCGCTTCATCCGCTCCAGGGTTTGGTTCATCTGGCTGAACATCTGCTCGGGTGTCATGCCGAACTGGCCGAGCTGGGTGCGCAGCTGCTCCACGGTGAGCTTGGCCTGGAAATCCTCGGAGAGCTCGAAGCGTTTCATGAACACCCGGTAGCGATCCATCAGCGTTTCCATCCGCTCGATGAACAATTTCTTGCCTTCCCGGTCGAACTTGCCGTAGTCGCCCCCGAGCTGGGTGAGCTGCTGGTAGTCGCCGAACAGGCGTTTGGCCTCGTCCTGAACGATCTCGGATTCGAAGAACCCCATGGAAGCGGCTAGCCGTGGTGCAATAGGAGCGATTCTGGGCGGCACCTGGCTTGGGCGGGAGTGCGGATTGACGTAATCGAGCCGCCACTACCGCTAACTTCGGGCCAGTTGTGCGTTTGGGCGAGTGCCGCCATGGCCAAGGGGCAGTGGTTGGATGCGCTGGCCCGCCGCCTGCTGGTGGCGACCGGACAGTTGCCGGCCCCGGCCGCCCGTGCAAACAACCCGGCTGGCCCAAAGACACCGGCCAGCGCCGCGGGCCTAGCGGGTGCCGATGAGATCGAGCGGGATCTGCTGGCTTTGAAGCTGGCCCAGGATCCGGACCTGCGGCTGCGCAACGCCGATGAGGTTGGTCAGCTGGCTGCCCTGGGTTGGCATCTGGATGTGAACAGGGCCACGGCCGCCGACTGGCTGCGCCTGCCCGGCATCACTCCTAATCAGGTGGACCTGCTGTTGCGGCTGCAGGCCGGAGGCGTTCAACTCAGCGGCATCGACGACCTGCAACGGGTGCTGGGCCTCCAGCCCGCCGAGGTGCACTGTTGGGAGCCCCTGCTGGCGTTCCGCTGGTACGGCGATAGCCCCCGCGACGGTTTGCTGGCCCTCGATCTCAACCGCGCCAGCACAGCCCAGCTGCAGGCTCAGCTGGGCCTGGATCCGGAGCGTGGTCAGCGGCTGGTGCGCGAGCGGGGCCGCGGCCCGTTCCAGGACCTGGCCGATCTGCAGCAACGGCTGCAGCTTCCCGCTGACCTGGTCGAAGGCCTGATTGGCAAGGTGAGCTTCGGTAAGGGGCCTTTGGGGCCGGAGCTGCCCCGGCGGCGATGACAAACTCCGCTCGACAGGGGGAGCTGTTCCCGGCGGGTGCCGGCAGCGGTGATGGACCCGGCGCGGCCGTTTCTGCCCTGCTGCCGCTGCGGCAGCGGCAATTGCTCGCTTGGCAAAATCGCTTGGCCAGCTTCCAGCAGCCGCTGTTCAAGGCACTGGGGACCCACCACCAGGCCCCGGGAGAGGCCAGTCAGGGGCAGCTGTTCGCCACGGGACGGCCTGGCATGGGCCCCGATCCTGCTGCTCTGGCTGCCCACTTCAACCCGCTGGCCCTCACCCCCCAGAGCCTGCAGTTCTGGCGCTGGCCGCAGCAGGCTCAGAACGGGGCGGCGCTCTATGTGGTGATTGACCAGCCGCCCCACCTCAACATCCCTTTGCTGCTGTACATCGGCGAAACCTCGCGGGCCGATCTGCGCTGGAAGGGCGACCATGACTGCAAGACCTACCTGGCGGCCTACGGCGAGGCCCTGCAGCAGGCCCAACTCAAGAGCCTGGCCAGCATCCGCTTCTGGGCGGACGTGCCGGTCGCGGCAAGGGCGCGCCAAGTCCTTGAGCAGGCGCTGATCCGCCGCTGGCAGCCCCCGTTCAACAAGGAAACGCGCCAACGCTGGGCGACGCCCTTCACCAGCGACCTCGGCTGAAACCCGTCCAGGGCAGGCCGTGGAGCCTGGCTACGATCGCGGCCTCAAGATTTGCGCCCCCCCATGGAGTTTCGCTGCACGCCCGTCTCGCTGAGCGACTGGGGCGGTGACACCCTGGCGGTGGGTCTGGCCCAGGACGATCACGGACCGTTGCAACAGGCCCTGGAAGCCCGCTTCGGCCCCGATCTGAGCGCCCTGCTGGAGCAGCGCCGCTTCAAGGGCAAAGCCGGCGATGTTCTCACCTTCACCCTGTTGGGCCAGGCACCGGCCCAGTTGATCGTGGTGGGGCTAGGGGAGGCGCAGGCTGGCGATGTCGCCGGTCTGCGCAGTGCCGCTGCAGCGATCGCCAGGGCAGCGGCAGCCTGTAAAGCCTCCGATCTCGGCATCGCCCTGCCCAGCGACGGACTCGATCCCAAGGCCGCGGCCCAGGCGATCGCCGAGGCGGTGCGGCTCACCCTCTATGCCGACCAGCGCTTCAAAAGCGAAGTCGAACCCGCTGCGGTGCCGGGCTCGATCAGCCTGTTGGGGCTGCCGGAGTCGGCCCAGGCCGGTCTGGATGGCCTGGGGGCGATCTGCAGCGGCGTGGAGCTGGCCCGCCAGCTGGTGGCGGCGCCGCCCAATGTGGTCACGCCCCAGGCCTTGGCCGACACCGCGGCCGAGATCGCCGGCACCTATGGCCTGGAGCTGAAGGTGCTGGAGCGCGCCGACTGTGAAGCTCTCGGCATGGGCGCTTATCTGGGCGTGTCCCAGGGCTCCGCGTTGCCGCCGAAGTTCATCCATCTCACCTACCGGCCCGTTGACGGGGCCAGCCGCCGGCTGGTGTTGATCGGCAAGGGGGTGACCTTCGATTCCGGCGGCTACAACCTCAAGACCGGTGGCTCCCAGATCGAGATGATGAAGTACGACATGGGCGGCAGTGCCGCCGTGCTCGGAGCCGCCCGGGCCATCGCCGAGCTCAAGCCAGACGGTGTGGAGGTGCACGTGATCGTGGCGGCCTGCGAAAACATGATCAGTGGCGAGGCCATCCACCCCGGCGACATCCTGACGGCCTCCAACGGCAAGACGATCGAAGTGAACAACACCGATGCCGAAGGCCGGCTCACCCTGGCCGATGCCCTCGTCTACGCCAGCGGGCTCCAGCCTGATGCGGTGGTGGATCTGGCCACCCTCACCGGGGCCTGCGTGATTGCCCTGGGTAACGAGATCGCCGGCCTCTGGTCGCCCAGCGATGGCCTCGCCGACGCCCTGCTCGAAGCCGGACGCCTCGGCGGTGAGCAGTTCTGGAGGATGCCGCTGCAGGCCTCCTACAAGGAGGGGCTCAAGAGCCCCGTGGCCGACCTCAAGAACACCGGGCCAAGGGCAGGCGGCTCCATCACCGCCGCTCTGTTCCTGCAGGATTTCATCGAAGCAGGACCGGCCTGGGCCCACCTGGACATCGCCGGCACGGTCTGGAGTGACAAGGGGCGGGGGCTGGATCCAGCCGGTGCCACGGGGTTCGGCGTGCGCACCCTTGTCGAGTGGGTAAGCCAGGGAGGACCCGCTTAAAGTTGGCCCCAACGCCTGACCGCAACGCATGGCCGTTCAGAAGATCCGCTGGTACCTCAGCGCCCAGCTCGGAGTGCTGCTGTTGCCGTCGGGGATCTGTCTCGTCGGTGAGGCGATCACCCGGCGAACCTTGCAGGAAGTCGCCCTGCTCAATCAGATGGTCTCGCCGGCCGGGCCCTGGTTCTGGTACGGAACGTTTGGTCTGATCTGTGTGACAGCCGGGGTGGGTCTGATGGTGGAAAGTGGGTTGCTGCGCGGCTATCCGCGCCAGGGGCGTATGCCAACCAGCACACCTGGCCGCTAACGAGCCGCTAGGCAGCCACTTGCTCCAGGCCCTGCATCAGGCTGGCTTCGGGGGCTTCCAGTTCGTGGATCTGCCAGCTCACCCGCTCGCCGAAACCGGCCAGCCGGCGATCGAGATCATCGGCCGCATGCTTGGGGCTGGCGAAGGGACCGATGTGGCGGGTCACCAGACCATCGCGAATCGTCAGTAAATACATCTGCAACCTCCTTCCCATCCACCCAGCGTAGGCTCAAATCCCCTGCCTAGGCAGGGCCTGGAGCAGGCCAGAAACCTGGGAACCCGTTGCCCATGAAGTGATCAGTGATCCTTCTCTGCAAGCGGCTGGTTCAACCCTGGGTAGCCTTCAGGACTTCTGCTCAGGCCATGGCACAGAGGTTCGAGCTTTTGAGCCCCAGATCTGATTGAGCCGCTGATCGCGTCCGCATGACCAGCGGTAATAGTTGTATTTGAGCTTGTTTTGGCGGGCGTAGTTCTGGTGATAGGTCTCGGCTGGCCAGAACTTGCTGAGCGGTCGGATCTGCACCCGTATCGCGGCTGCTTTCTGGTCCAGTTCCCTGCCCGCTGCCTGCAGGCTGGCGAGGGCCTGCTCCTGCTGACGTGTGCCGCTGGTGAAGATCGCCGGGCGGTAGGAGGCACCACGGTCACAGAACTGGCCGCCACCATCGAGGGGATCGACGTTGCGCCAGAACGCCCGCAGCAGGGTGGGATAGCTGATCTGGTCGGTCTCGAAGCGCACCTGCACGCTCTCGAGATGGCCGGTTCCACCGGCGGTCACCTGGCGATAGGTGGGGTTGTCTTTGGACCCACCGCTGTAGCCACTGACCGCATCGACCACTCCGGGGAGCACCTCAAGGTCGTGCTCCAGGCACCAGAAGCAACCACCGGCGAACACTGCCTCCTCGATCACGGCTTGAGCCGGCGCTGCGGAAATCAGCAGGACGACCAGACCTAAGAGCAGACCACGCACAAGCCCAGACCAGCGCAGGGCACCGGAGTGGCTGGTCTGCTGATTCGTCATGGCCGGCTCAGAACTGGTGGTGGGGAAGGTTGTCCGATCATCTTGCAGGGCTGTCAACTCCGGTGGGAGAGGGGGGCGACGGCTTTTCGAGGTTCGGGGGTCTCGGGCAGATGGTCGAGGATTTCGTTGGCCGCCCTGGCGGTGACACCCGGTTCGCCCAGGCACTTCCGCAGCCGGCGGTAGCCATCCAGCATCCGCTCGCGCGCTGGGCCGGGATCCAGGAGTGGCAGGGCGGCCGCCACCACCGCCTCGGCACTGAAGCTGTCCTGGAGCAACTCCGGAACGAGCCGCTCAGAGAGCACCAGATTCACCGGTGAGATGTGATCGACGCGGAAGTGAAGAAGATGGTGGGCGGCCCAGGCTGTGGGGCGGCTGACGCGGTATCCGACCACTTGGGGCACCCCGCGCAGGGCCAGCTCCAAATTCACAGTCCCTGACTTTGTCAGGGCGAGGTCGGCGGCGGCAGAGAGGACCGGCCGCAGGCGGTCCGCCGCTGCGGCGGGCACCACCTCACCCCGGACGCCAGCCTGACGCAGCAGGGCGGCCAGCGGGGCTTCGAATGCCGCCTGGCCCGCCGGCACTATCACCCGCAGGCCAGGGCGCTGGCGCTGCAGTTCAGCCGCCGCTGCCGCCAGGGTGGGCACCAGATAGCGCATCTCCTGGCTGCGGGAAGCGGGCAGCAGCAGCAGCAATGTTTCGCCTGCCGCCAGGCCCAGTTGCTGGCGGGCCTCCTCCCGGCTGGGTTGCTCGCTGAGCGTGTCGAGCAGGGGGTGGCCCACCCAGGTCACGTCGGCTCCCCGCTCGGCGTAGAAGCGCGCTTCTTCCGGAAAGATCGCCAGGATGCGATCGGTGAAGCCGATCAGCCGGGTGCTGCCGCCCTCACCGATGCGGAACGCCCATTCCTGGGGTGCGATGTAGTACGTGATCGACACCTTCGGCAGCCGGCGTCTGAGGGTGAGCCCCAGGCTGACATTGGCTCCCATGTAATCGATCAGCACCACACCATCGGGCGGGGTCTGGCGCAGCAGCCGGCCCACCCGCCGCTGCAGGCGCAGGGTGGGCAGCACCAACGGCAGCGCTTCCCACAGCCCCATCGCCCCCATCGGTGCGGTGTTCGCCAGCAGCCGGGCCCCGGCCCGTTCCATGCGCTCGCCGCCTAAGGCCAGGATCTCCAGCGGCAGTCCGCGCCGGGCGGCTTCGGCATGGAGGGCCTGGATCAGCAGCCCGCCTTGGAGATCCCCGGACACCTCGCCGGTGCTGATCAGCAGCCTGGCCATCAGCGGTGGTGGGGCAGGGGGCCGCGCCGTCCTGCGGTGATCGAGGCCTCAAGAAAGCTGCAGAGCTCTTCGGCGGCCGGCAACAGGTGGTCTTGGCGGATGCGGGCCAGGGCTTGCACCAGCACCTGATCGCCGCGGTACAGGCGGTTCCAGACCTCCTGCAATTGCTTCAGTTCGGCACCATCGGCGCGGTCTGAGAGCCCGCTGCGGCGCAGGCCGATCCGGTTGAGCCCTCGCAGCCGCCCCGGATGGCCCTCAACGATCGCGAAGGGAGGCACATCGCGGTCGATGCGGCTCATCCCACCCACCATCGCCAGCTTGCCGATGTGGACGAACTGATGAATGCCCAGCACCCCACCGATCACGGCCCGATCGCCAATCACCACGTGGCCGGCGATCGCCACACTGTTGGCCACCACAATCCCATCGGCCAGCTCACAGTTGTGGCCCACATGGCAATACGCCATCAGCAGATTGCCGCTGCCCAGTACGGTCTGCTCGCCATCGGCGGTGGCCCGATTGATCGTGACGCATTCGCGAATGGTGTTGTCGTTGCCGAGCACCACTTCGGTGGGGGCGCCGCTGTACTTGAGATCCTGGGGTTCAAGTCCGATGCAGGCGCCAGGAAAGATGCGATTGCGCGCGCCCATGTGCACCCGCCCTTCGATCACCACGTGGGGGCCGATTTTGCTGCCGGGGCCGATCTGCACGTCCGGGCCGATCACGGCAAACGGTCCGATTTCCACCCCACTGGCCAACTTGGCGTGGGGGTCCACCAAGGCAGTGGGATGGATCGATGTTTCCACGGCTGCGCTGGTCATTGGCTCAGTCCACCAGCGAGAACAGCAGGTCTCCGGAACACACGCGTTGTCCGTCCACCGTGACCTCGCCCTTCACTTTGCCGAAGCGCTGGCGTTTGAGCGATAGGAGTTCGCAGCTGATCCGCAACTGATCGCCCGGCACCACCGGCCGACGAAAGCGCACACCATCGATTCCAGCAAAGACGAACAGGCCCTTGGGCAGTTCGGGCATCTGCACGAGGATCAAGCCGCCAACCTGGGCCATCGCCTCAACGATCAACACCCCGGGCATCATCGGCCGGCCAGGGAAATGGCCCTGGAACTGGGGTTCGTTGAGGGTGACGTTCTTGATGGCCACGGCACGCTTACCGGGCTCATGTTCGATCAGCCGGTCGACGAGGGCAAAGGGGTAACGGTGCGGCAACAGATTGAGGATCTGCTCACTGGTCAGCAGAGGAGTGCCGGCGAGGGAAACGGTCAACGGGCTTCAGGCAGGTCGGATTGTGCAGCCAGGGCCGCCGCCAGAGCGGTGTGCAGCCCATGGGATCCGCGGAAGGCAAACACCTGAGCTCGGGGCAAGCCCACCAGCGCCAGATCGCCCAGCAGGTCCAGCAGCTTATGGCGCACCGGCTCCTGGGCAAATCGCAGCGGTGGATTCAACCACTGCTGGCCATCGCAGACCAGGGCGTTACTGAGGTCGCCGCCCTTGATCAGGCCAGCCTTCTGAAGCTGTTCCACCTGCTCGCGGAAGCCGAAGGTGCGGGCCGGTGCGATCTCGCTCACAAAACTCCGGGGGGTGAGTTCGAGGGAATAGAGCTGCCGGCCGATCGCCGGCTGGCTGAATTCGATCGCCGCGCCGATCCAGGGGCTGGTGCTGGGCAGTGCGGTGGCGAAGCTCTGGCCTTGCTGCAGGGTGATCGGGGCTGAGAGCTCCTGCAGGGGCGCCCGTTCGCCGAGGGTCGTCAGCCCTGCCTCGGCGATCGCCTCCACCCAGGCGAGGGCGGAGCCGTCGAGGAGGGGCACCTCCTCACCGTCCACGAGGATGTCGAGGTGGCTGAGGCCGGTGCCGACGATGGCGGCGAGCAGATGCTCAACGGTGGCCAGACGGCGCTGATCGAACCTGAGCGCCGTGCAGAGCTGGGTTTCGCAGACCTGGGAGGGATGGAGAGGGGTCAGCGCACCACCGGGCTGATTCAGCCAGCCCAACCGGTAGCCGGCCTGGTTGCTTGGCTCCAGGCGCACCTTTGACGTGGTGCCGCTGTGCAGGCCCACGCCCTGGCATTCAAGCGGGGCCGTCAGCGTTAGGGCCTGGGCATAGGTCTCAGGCCAGATCATGCTCAGAATTTCCAGCCAACCCCGAGGTTGAAGCGCCAGTCACCGCTGAAGTCACGGCTGGCCACCTCCAGGCGCAACGGCCCGACCGGCGTTGTCACGATCAGGCCGGTGCCCACCGAGAAGCCACTGCCTGGCTTGTTCAGCAGGCCGCCGGGATTGCCCTGCACATTCGACTGGGTGCCGAAGGTGGTGCCGCCATCGATGAACACTTGCCCGCTGATGATGCTGAACAGGGGAAAGCGGTATTCGATGGTGGCCTCCCCGAAGCTGCTGCCCACACCGAGGTCACAGTCGGAGAAGCCGCGCACGGAGTTCGATCCGCCCAGGCAGAAGGCTTCGTAGGGAGGCAGGTCGCCGATGTTGGTGCCCGCCGTGACCTGAAAGGCCAGGGCCTGTTTGCAATCGGTTGGTTCGCCAGGCTCCGGCCGGCAGCCTCTGTAGAACTTCAACCAGTTCACCGGGATGAAGAAGGAGTAGCTGCCGCGCAGGCGATTGAAGGTAGGGGAATCCGGGCCCACCGAGACGAACTGCTCGGTGCTGACGCTCAGAAAGCTGCCTGAGGTGGGGTTGCGCGGGTCGTTGAGGGTGTTGCGGGTGGCGGCTACACGCAGAGCCACCAACTGGTTGCTGCTGGCGCAATTGAAGGCGACACAGACCACATTCTCGATCGGCGCCTCGTCACCGTCGAAATTGTTGGTGCTCACGCCGAATGGCATGGATTCACCGGCGAAGTTGATCGGCCTCACTTCCTGGGCACTCGCCCCCAGCACGATGTTCCACATCGCCCGCTTGAACGGGTCGCCGCTATTGAGAGGCCGCACGAACTGGATGTTGCCACCCACCCGCTGGATCGCGATCGAATTGCCGTCGTAGTCAAACCAGCTGTTCCCTGGGGATTCGTCTTCGGCCTCATTGACGGAATCGAAGCGACGGCCTTCCGGGTTGCTCCTGGAGTTGATGTTGTAAGCAACGCTCGTGCTCGGAGCTTCGTAGAAGTCCGAGGCGGTGTTGATGTTGCCGTTGTCCTGGCTTTGATAGATCTGGGGAACGTCCCGACTGATGAACAACCGGGCCCGGAAGGCTGTGCGGTACTTGTCGCCTTTGATCCAGGGATCCGTGAACGAGATATCGGCCAGGCCGCCGAACTGCCCGTAGGTGAAGTTGACCGACATATCCCAGGCGCGGCCGATCAGGTTGGTGTCCTGGAGCTGAATTTGGCCGAAAACCCCCTGGCTCTGGCTGTAGCCGAGACCCCCTGAGAGAGAGCCAGTGGACTGCTCGACCATCCCCAGCACAATCACCACCTCGCCTGGCGTGGCAGGAACCGGCCGCAGAGTCACCTTGACATCGCCGAACAGGCCGGTGCCGTAAAGGCGCTTGATGTCTTCCTCGAGGTTGCGGCGGTTGAAGATCTCCCCCGGCTTCGTCGAGATCTCCCTGGTGACCACCCAGGGCTTGGTTTTGCCACGGATCGGTTCGCCCTCGTCGTTGGTGGCCGAACCCTCCCTGTTGAGAAATTGCACCTCCACCCCCTGGACGGTGCCTTCGCGAACGGTCAGTTCCACCACCCCCTCCGGGCTGACCCGACTCGGTCCAGTGATCCTGGCGAGCGAATAGCCCTGGTCCGAGTACCAGGTCTGCAACTCCTGCACGCGGGCCTGCAGGGTGTTGAGGTTGAGGGTCCTGTCGAAGTCGGCGGCGAAGGTGTCTTCGAGAACCTCCGGGGGAAGCTTGATGTCAGCTGTGCTGAACTCCACCTTCTGGAGCACGGGGTTGGCCGTGGCGATCACCACCAGTTGCACGCCGAGCGGGCCGTCCACCGGTTGGATGCGCACATCCGAAAACCAGCCGCTGGCATAGATGGCGGCGAGATCGGTCTGAAGCTCAGAACGGGAGACGCGGCTGCCGGGTCGGACCACCATGGCGTCGTAGACGGCCAGCTCCAGCCGTTCCGCCTCGGGGTGGCCATCAAGACCCTCGACCACGACCTCACTGATCAGCACCTTCGGCTCAGTTGGGCTCTCGGGCGCCAGGCTGCCCGGGCCTGGCGTGAGCGGGGCTGTTTGGGGCGGAGAGACCGGAATGGTGGTGTCCACTCCTGCTGGAGCCTCTGGCTGGCCTTCAAGCAGCTCTGCTGGCTCAGGGGTTGGCTCAGGGGCCTGGTCCGCATCGAGCGGGTCAGGCTGGCTCGATTGGGGCTCAGTGGATTCGGGTTCGCTTGCTTCGGCCTCAGGCGCCAGGGCTTCAGGCGTTAAGGCTTCAGGCTCCTCGGGTTGGGCCTGGGCGAGTTCGGCTTGGCTCTGGGCCGGATCGCCCTGGGCCTGAACCCGCGCCGGTGCCAGCAGCGAACAGAAAGCCAGCAGTGGCAGGGCCGCCATCAGGCCGACAGTGCCGTGCCGACGGATCCACCCAGAGAGGGAATCGGTGCTCGGGGCGTTGCGGGTGCCACCCATGATTCTCCGAGGCAATACGGCTACGCCGCAAATTGCCGTGACCTTACCGGTAGACGCGGGGTTGAGGGCAAACCCCTTGGACCCGTTTCAGGACCTCCCCATAGGCTTCGATCACGCCACCGAGGTCCTGCCGGAAGCGATCCTTGTCCAGAATTCGATCGCTGGGATCCTCCACTTGGCAGTCCCAGAGCCGACAGGTGTCCGGGCTGATCTCATCGGCAAGCACCATTTCACCGCCTGTGGTGAAGCCGAACTCAAGCTTGAAATCCACTAATTCAAGCTGCACACCGCTGAACAGATCTCGCAACAGGGCGTTGATCCAGCGGGCCAGCCGCTCCAGTTCAAGGCGTTGCTCGCCCGTCACCAGAGCCAGCCATTCCAGCCTGGCCTCGGTGAGCAGCGGATCCTCGAACGCGTCGTCCTTGTAGTACAGATCGAGCAGCGGTGGCTTCAGCGGGGTGCCAGCCGCGATCGGTAGCTGGCGGCAGAGTGAGCCTGCCGCCAGATTGCGGATCACCACCTCCAGGGGGATCACCCGCACCGGTTGCACCAGCATCCAGCGGTCGCCATCGATCCCCCGGTAATGGGTGGGTACCCCAGCCGCCGCCAGATGTTCGAGCAAGAGGGCGGAGATCCGGCAGTTGAGTGGCCCCTTCCCCTGCAACTGGGCCTTCTTGAGGGCGTTGAAGGCTGTGGCGTCATCCTTGAATTCGACGGCCAGCAGGTCGCTCTGATCGGTGCGAAAAACACGTTTGGCCTTGCCCTCATAGAGCAGGGGGCCGAGCTGGTAAGCAGTCATGGCGCAGGGGGGGACGGCAAGGGAACGGCAGGGGACGGGGTGGGGGTGTGCCCGCCACCCGAGCGGGGCGAGCGCAAGGCCCGCTCCAGTTGCTCGGCCCGGACCCTCTCGGCCGGGTCGTTACGCCGCAGCAGCCATTCGGCATAGGCATCGTCGATGCGCTGACTGAGCCGCAGGCGCCGCGCCTCACTGGCGCTGGAATCTGTGCCAGCGGCCTGTTGCAGGCTGGCCTGCAGATCGAGCAGTTCGGCGGCCAAACCCCAGGCGGCGGCCGCGGCGGCCTGGTCCAGGGCCATGTCCAGCAAGCGATTGCGTTCGGCGATCGGCATGGTCTCCAACACCAGGGCGGCCCGCTGCAGTCGCTGGGCTGCCACCCGCCCAGGCAGCCGGCCAGCCAGCAACAGGGCGGCGGCCTCCTGCTGATGGCCCTGCACGGCCAGATGATCGGCGAGTACGTCAAGGGCAGGCCTGGTTTCCAGGCTGCCGTCCTCCTGGCGCCGCATCGGCAGGGGCGTGAACTCGAGGCTGGCCAGATCCCCGGCGGCCAGGCGCCGCAAGGCTTCGGCAGCGCGGCGATGGTTCAGCCCCGCATTGGCCGCGCGCCATTGCTGAATCAACCATTGCTGACGCTCGGTTCCTGCGGCCGGGCCATAGCGATCGAGCACGGTGAGGGCCGCCTCCGGCGCCCGGCAGCTGATCAGGGCATTGGCGTTGGTGATCACCACATCGAATGGTTGGGGGGCCGGCCGCAGCTCCAGTAGCCGCTCCCGCATTTGCCGCAGCCGCTCGGGTAGATCGAAGCGGGCCGACTCCTGACAGGCCTGCTCAAAGGCTGGTAGTTCATCGCCAGCCAGGACGGCCGCAAACGCCTCGTCCGTCATGGCCATTGGAACCGCTTGCAGGGGTTCCAATGGCAGAGGTTCCACTGGTAGGGGGAACGGCTGGGCGCTGCCAAGCGCAGAGCCACCAGGCAGCAAGGCCGGAACCAGGAGCAGCCCAGCCATCCAGGATGGCCATCGCCCCGGCGCGGCCGCCCAGATGTAAAGAAGGAACGACACGTCGGGCGATCCAAGGGCCACAACCTAGGGAACCGCCCCCACCGTTCCGATTGATCCGATGACACCACTGGACCCTGCAACCGCTGCCACCCCCTCCCTGGTCCTGGTGGTGGGCTCCGGGGGGCGGGAAAATGCCCTCGCCTGGGCTCTGCGTCGCTGCCCGGGGGTCGAGCGGGTCTGGGTGGCGCCGGGTAACGGTGGAACGGCCAGCCAGCTGGGCTGCGAGCCCCTGCCGTTGGCCGCGAATGATCACGCCGGCCTGATCGCCGCCTGCCTGGAGCGTCAGGTGCAGCTTGTGGTGGTTGGACCGGAAGGCCCTCTGGCCGATGGATTGGCCGATCGCCTGCGTGAAGCTGGGCTGGCGGTGTTCGGGCCCGGCGGCGATGGCGCCAAGCTCGAGTCGAGCAAGCAGTGGGCCAAGGAACTCATGCAGGAGGCTGGCGTTCCGACGGCCGCCTACTGGGCCCCCACAAGCCGTGAGCAGGCCCTGGAGGTGGTCGAGAGCCATGGCTTGCCGCTGGTCGTCAAGGCCGATGGGCTGGCGGCCGGCAAGGGGGTCACCGTGGCCGACAGCCTGGCGACGACCCGGCAGGCCATTGAGGACATTTTTGATGGCCGCTTCACCAGCCCGGCCCTGGTGCTTGAAGAGCGGCTCAGCGGGCCGGAGGTCTCGGTGTTTGCCCTCACCGATGGCCGCACGATGGTGCTGCTCCCGCCGGCCCAGGATCACAAAAGAATCGGTGAAGGAGATACGGGTCCGAACACCGGCGGCATGGGCGCCTATGCCCCTGCCCCCCTGCTCGATGCCGATGGCCTGGAGAGGGTGCGTCAGCTGGTGCTCGAGCCCACCTTGAGGGCGTTAAGGGCGCGCGGCATCGACTATCGCGGCGTCATCTATGCCGGGCTGATGCTCACCCCTGATGGCCTCAAGGTGATCGAATTCAATTGCCGTTTCGGCGACCCTGAATGTCAGACCCTGATGCCCCTGCTGGGAGGCGAACTGGCGCAGGTGTTGCTGGCCTGCGCCAGCGGCAAGCTTGCCGAGGCGCCAAGCCTGGGCGTGGCGGAGGCTTGCAGTGCCTGCGTGGTGGCCGCCGCTGCCGGCTACCCCGATGAGCCTCGGCTCGGGGATGTGATCGAGGATCAGCTGGCCGCCAGCGCCGATCGTCAGTTGTTCCATGCCGGCAGCCGGCAGGAGCCTGGTGGCGCGATCGTTACGGCGGGCGGGCGTGTGTTGGCCGTGGTGGCCCAGGCGAAGGATTTCGACGCCGCCTTCTCGGCGGCTTACTCCGGGCTCGAGCAGGTGCGCTTCGACGGGATGCTTTATCGCCGCGATATTGGCCATCAGGTGCGGCGCTCCTAGGGTGGGCTAAAGCGACGGTTGGGTTGTGGCCGCCGAAATTTCCACCGGGGCAGCCCCCATCCTCACCAACCTGGCGGCCCGCCCGCCCCAGGCTGACGTGAGCACACGTCCTTCCCTGTGGAGGCGATTCCTGAGTTGGTGGGCCGAGTTCAGCTTGCAGACCAAGCTGCTGGCGGTGGCCACCCTTGTGGTCAGCTTGATGATGACGGGGATCACGTTCTTCGCCTTCAACAGCATCCAGAGGGATGCCCGGATGAGTGACACCCGCTTCGCCCGGGATCTTGGTCTGCTGCTCTCCGCCAATGTCACGCCCCTGGTGGCCGAGGCCAAGGACCGGGAGCTGGCGGCGGTGGCTGAACGCTTCTGGCGCTCCAGTCGCAGCCTCAGATACATCTTTTTCGCCGATCCCGATGGCGTGATCTATCTCGGCATCCCGATCAGCGGCACCAGTGGTGGCAGTGAGCTGCTGTTGAGTCGGCGCCTGGAGCTGCCGCCCGATCTGCAGCGCCGGCCCCAGAACCCCCTGATTCGCCAGCACCTCAGCCCCGATGGCCAGGTGACTGATGTGTTCGTGCCGATGGTGAGTGATGGCAAGTATCTGGGCGTGCTGGCGCTTGGCATCAATCCCAACGAGGCGGTGCTGGCCAGTGCGGCGCTCACGCGCCAAGTGACGGTGGCCGTGTTCATTTCGATCTGGGTGCTGGTGATCCTCGGAGCGGTGTTCAATGCGCTGACGATCACCCGACCGATCAAGGAGCTTCTGCAAGGGGTGCGGGCGATCGCCCTCGGCGACTTTGAGGCCCGTATCGCCTTGCCGGTGGGCGGTGAACTGGGCGAACTGCTCCAGGGCTTCAACGACATGGCCTCACGCCTGGAGGTCTACGACGCCGCCAACATTGAAGAACTCACCGCCGCCCAGGTGAAACAGCAGACCCTGATTGCCACGATGGCCGATGGGGCTGCCCTGCTGGATGGCGAGGGCCGCATCGTGCTGGTGAACCCCACCGCCCGCCGCCTGTTCCGCTGGGAGGGCCGCAATCTCGAAGGCAATGAGCTCTGCGAAGAACTTCCCGAGGTTCTGGCGATGGAATTACAGGAGCCCCTCCAGACCCTTCTCAGTGGCGAACGGGACAGCACCGATGTGCGTTGCAGCTTCGGTGAACCGCCGCGCACCTTGCGAATCGTTCTACAGACGGTGAAGGACCTCAGCGGCGAAAGTCTCAAGGGCATCGCCATGACGGTGCAGGATCTGACCCGGGAGGTGGAGCTCAATGCGGCCCAGAGTCGTTTCATCAGTAATGTCTCCCACGAACTGCGCACACCTCTGTTCAACATCAAGAGCTACGTGGAAACGCTCCACGACCTGCGCGATCAGCTCAGCGAGGAAGAAACCCAGGAGTTTCTGGCCATTGCCAACTCCGAAACCGATCGTCTCACCAGGCTGGTGAACGATGTGCTCGATCTCTCCCGGCTGGAATCAGATCGGGTCTGGAGTTTGGAGCCGATCGAGCTGCGCCCCGCCATTGAGCAGACCGTTCGCAATTACCGGCTCAACGCCATCGAGAAAGGCGTGGAGTTCGACATGGACGTCGACAGCGATCTTCCCCGGGTGATGGGCGACTGGGATCAGATCCTGCAGGTGCTCGACAATCTCGTCGGCAATGCCCTCAAGTTCACCCCTAGCGGTGGCCGGATCGTGCTCACCGCTTACCCCTGGCCCGACACCTGTCAGTTCGATCCCGTCCCGGCCCCGCTGGAGAACCATCCCTCCTGTGAATTGTCCTCGCCCTTGCCGCGGCTGAGGCTTGAAATCGCCGATAGCGGAGCCGGCATCTGCCGCGAAGATCAGCAGCGCATCTTCGATCGCTTCTTTCGGGTGGAGAATGCGGTCCATACCGAGGTGGGCACGGGCCTAGGGCTGGCGATCGTGCGCGGAATTCTCGACAAGCACGGCAGTCCCATCCGCATGGTCAGCGAGCCGGAGGTGGGAACCACGTTCTGGTTTGATTTCGCCCTTGAACATGTCGATCGCGACGAACTGATCCTCGAAGGGGAGCGGCGCCAATATGCCAATACCGATCAGCTTGCCCGGGCCGATCTTCAGGCCTAAAGGCTGAATCCACCAGTTATTGACCAACCCGCTGGAGCGGCTGGTTTGGAGTGGCTGAGGTTCAGCCTTCGTCGCTGCTGACTCCCCGCACAATGCGCGAGAGTTCGTTGCGCTCATCGATGCTGACCCGATGGGGGGAGCCGCTGATGATCCGCTCGAAGTTGGAGAAAGAATCGCGGATCTCCGGGCCATCCTTGGTGATCACAAATTCACGGATTCCCTTGTCATGGGCCGATCCACGCATCTTGAACACATTAATGACACGGGCCATCTCCCCTCGGATTTCCACATACTGAAGCAGCAGGATCGTGTCGGTGATGGTTGTGATATGGGAATCAGTGATCGAGTGACTACCAATGAACTCTTCCGATGTATTCGTGAAAAAGCCTGCGATCTCCTCTTTTTTCGCGTAGCCCGTAAGGCTGATCACAAACTGGCGGAAGGCATTAAGGCTCACACCCCTGGAGAGTGCAGAGAGGGAATCAATAGCTATTCTTGATGGCTTGAAATCGCTGATTTCAGTCTTGATGATCTGAAGATGGTCTTCGAGTCCGGTGGATTCTGGGTAGGCACAGATGATCCGAAGCAGGCCATCCTTCTCCATCTGCTCAAAGTTGATTCCCCAGCTCGTGGCATTGCGCATGAGTTGGGCGCGGGATTCCTCAAAGGCAAAAACGATCACCCTTTCCTTGTTGTGGTGAGCATTCTCCACAAACTTGCTGACCAGTAAGGTTTTGCCGGTGCCGGTTGCGCCAGTTGCCAGAATGATTGAATCTTTGAAGAAGCCGCCACCACACATCTCATCAAGCTTGGCAACACCAGAGCTGATGCGGATATTGGAAGAGCGTTGGGTCAGGCGCATCGCACCCAAGGGGATGAGGCTGACGCCATGGGTGCCGATCGTGAATGGAAACTCCCCTTTCATATGGGTTGTACCCCGGAGTTTGAGGATTTCAACTGTGCGCCTACGGCGTTCAAAATCGAGCACATTACGGAGAATAATGACGTTGTCGGAAACAAATTCTTCGACTCCATAGCGTGCGATCGGGCCATATTCCTCAACCCGCTCTGATGTCATCACCGTCGTGACACCGATCTCCTTGAGCCTGGCAATCACTCGGAAGATCTCTCGTCGTACTACGGCAAGGGCGTCGTACTGTTGAAATATGGCGGTGATTGAATCGATGGCAACACGGCGGGCTTTGTACTTTCTGATCGCGTAGTTCATTCTTTCGATCAGGCCCGAGAGATCAAAGTTACCAACCACATCTTGCCCGTTCGGATCGGGGGAAGCGTCGAGAATGAAAAGCTTGCCTTGATCAATCAATTCCTGTAGATCCCAGCCGAAACTGGAAGCATTGCGAATCACGTCAATCGGTGACTCTTCGAAGGTGACAAAGATACCAGGTTCGCCATATTTGCAGATTCCATTGTACAAAAAATGAAGCGAATAGATGGTTTTCCCTGTTCCCGATGTTCCGCTGATCAACGTGGAGCGGCCAATCGGCAGGCCGCCTTGAAGGATGTCGTCCAACCCCTCAACGCCCGTGGGAAGCTTCTTCACCAGTTGGGATGAGCTAGACGTGGGAGACATGGCCTGATGAATCGACGGTGGTGGAGAAAAGTGAAATCAGCCTGGAAATCCTTTTGCCGTTTCTGGAATTGAATATCTAGGGTTCGTTGAGTGAGTTGTCGATCAGATCCTGTTCGGAAAGCTCATCAAAAAGCAGATCAAGGCCAATCAGTACCCGTTCTCGATCCGAAAGATCACCGATGATCCGGCGAACGGGTGGAGGGAGGATCTTGGCCAGGGTGGGAGTAGCAAGAATTTTGTCTTCTTCTGCTAATTGAGGATTTTTTAGCACATCAATCACCTTGAGTGCATAGACGCCCTTGAACTCCGATTCGAGAATGTCGCGGAGTGTCTTGAGAGCGCGCATGGAATTCGGAGTGTTGCCTGCAACGTAGAGCTTGAGGATGTAGGCCTTCAGTGGTGACATCAACCGATCTCCCCAGCCACGCTGGCTATCCGCGCAGACCGCAAACTATTGGTGTGCAAAGACTCTGATGGCAGTGAACGCCGATACATCTCGCAGAGATTGGCCAGCACGTCCATCAAGGCCAGTCGATAGTCCCGAAGGAAATCATTTTTATGCCCTTTGAGTTTCAAGAGAGTCCAGAATTCATCGATCAGATTCATATGGATTTCTACGGTTTTGGTCACTGAAAGATCACTGAAATAAACGGTGTTTACGAAGCTGTCAAGGGCTTGGTTGGCAGCAGCCGGATCACGGAAATAGCTGATCAACAGGTCTCTGTAGGTGCGCTCAAGCGATTGGAGCAAGATTTCGCGTTCTTGCTTGGGCAGGTTACGTAAAAAACGGCTTGGGTCACGTTTGTAAAGCAAACCTGTGTAACCCAGTCGTTTTTTGAGACGGTCGGAGAAGTTCCACGGCGCAGCGGATTGATCTGCATCTGGATCGGCCTGATCGTTATTTTGATCGCGTCGTAGAAAGCGGGAGATCGCCGCATCAACGCTGTAACTGAGCTGTTCGAGTTGATCCTGGGCCAGATGGACTTCGGCAGCGTGGAAATCAAGCTGCCCTGTGATCGGACCCAAGATCACGGTGGGCAGCACCAATCCTTTGCTGCAGAGACGCTGGAGAGCGTCGCGATCCAGGAGACCCTGCTCAAGCAGCACCGCATCGAATTGCTCCCAGCGGCTCTCCAAAGCAGCCCCTGGATCAGCCATTTCACCGAGATCAAACAGCTCGTGGTGCGCCTCGCGAAGCCATTGGCCGCAGCTGGTTCGCAAGGCAGGATCCTTGATCAGCGAGGCGATCGTCAGGGCTGGCTGAGCCATCCACCAATGCTGGCTTCATTGCCTAGACAATAAATCTTGACGCCTGGGCAAACGGCAGTAGATGATGGGGGATCACTATTAACCTGGATGTGCGGCAGGCCTGAATAACGCCAAACCCTCGGCCCGTTTTCTTCCTTGCGAGATGAAGCGTTTGCCTGCCCACGCCTCCCGTTTCCCATGAGCCTCACTCCAGCCACCGATAGCCTCGCTCCGATGGGGATCGCCCAAGCGGCGTCCGGTCCTTACGCCATTGTCGAGGCTTCCGGCCAGCAGTTTTGGTTGCAGCCCAACCGCTACTACGACCTGGATCGCCTCCATGCCGAGGTCGATGAGACCGTCACCCTTGAGCAGGTGCTCTTGATCCGTGACTCCAGCGGCACCAGCCTCGGCCTTCCCCATGTGGAGGGCGCCTCGGTCACCCTCAAGGTGGTGTCGCATCGCCGCGGACCCAAGATCATTGTCTATAAAATGCGCCCCAAGAAGAAAACCCGTCGCAAGAACGGCCACCGCCAGGAACTCACCCGGGTGATGGTCGAGTCGATCACCGTGGGCGGCCAACCGATCAGCTGATCGCCTCTGGATGCTGCTCGGCTTGGATGCGGTCCTAAATTTCCCTCTCACTTCCCCCTCGTATTTGCTTCCATGGCCCACAAGAAAGGCACAGGCTCCACCCGTAACGGCCGCGATTCCAATTCCAAGCGTTTGGGCGTCAAGCGTTATGGCGGTGAAACCGTCACGGCCGGCTCGATCCTGATTCGCCAGCGGGGCACCTCGGTGATCCCCGGCCTGAACGTGGGCCGTGGTTCCGATGACACCCTTTATTCCTTGGTGGATGGAGTGGTCAACTTCGAGAGCATCACCCGCAGCCTGCGCAATCGCAAGCGCATCAACGTGGCTGCGGCTGTCACCGCCTGAGCCGGTAGGCCCGGGTTGTGATCAGCAGGGGGTGAAACACCTCTAGAAACCGGCTCTGCAGCGTCTCGAAAAAAGCCTCCACCAGGGCCGGTTCATCGAAGTGGAAGGGATATTCTCCTTGGTGGCCCTTGAAGAAATACCAGTTCATCAGGGCTAGTGCGCGCGGATTCATCCGGGCGGCGAATTCGTTGAGCTGGGCCGCTGGATCGGGTAGGTGCTCCAGCACGTCCAGGCAGATCACTGTGTCGAACCGCGCTGGCAGGGCTTGATCGCCCAGATCCCGGCATACCCTGAGTCGTTCGCTGAGCCCAAAGGCTTGGGCACGTTGGGCCACGAAGGCCCTGTTGTGGGGGTTGAGATCAACGAACCAGACCTGCTCCACCTCAGCGAGGCTGGCGGCCGCCAAAGCATGGCTACCGATGCCGCCGCCGAAGTCGAGCACCTGTCCGCTGGCCTGGCCGGCCTGGAGCCGCAGGGTATCGGCGATGTAGCCGGCACTGCCCAGATGCCAGGCAGCCAGCTCCAGTAGGTGCGCCGTGCCCACTGTTTCTTCGTAGAACGCTGTCGCCCGCTGGGGATCGAAGTCGACGGCACCGGGGTGCAGGGCCGCCAGATCCGAGCAGCTGGCGGGTAGGCGCTGCTCCAGGGTTTGCGGCGTGATCTGGAGATAGGCGGCCAGTTGGTCCCTGAGCGCGAAGCCGTCGCTAAGGAAGCGCTCGGGATCGAGCGCCGGCCGGCTCCAGGCGGCCCCTGCAAGGGTTGGGCCCGGAGCGGTCGGGATCGGACCGGCGTGGATCAGCTCAGGCACACCTGGTCAAAAATCGGGAACAGGCAAAAGGCTAGGGCGGGGCGCTCCCCCCAGCCAGCACCGTCTGCTCAATCTGTCTGCTCATTTGAGCTGCTCAGTCAGTTCCGCCCCCGCCCCTGGCACCTCCAGCCACTGGCGCAGCCAGGCCACCAGCAGGTAGAAGGGCAGGGTGTCGAGCAGGGCGGCGAGCAGCTTGAACAGGTAGCCACTGCCGATGAAGGCACCCAGCTGGGGCAGCACCGCTTCCCCCGGGCGCAGCGGCAGCACATGGGCGGCGTAGTGGCTGATCAGCACCACCGCGCTGGTGTCTACCAACTGACTCACCAGGGTGGAGCCGTTGTTGCGCAACCACAGGGCCCGGCCACCGCTGAAGCGCTTCCAGAAATGGAACAGCCGCACGTCGATGAACTGGGCGGCGAGATAGGCCGCCATCGAGGCCCCCACTGCTCCGAAGGCCAGGCGGCGCATCTCGAAGAACAGCGGCAATCGCCCATCGGCGTCGGCCACCGGTGCGCCCAGGCCACCGCCGTAGCCATCGAGGCCAGGCAGCACGCCCCCCAACCAGAGGATGAGCACGATCCAGCCATTCAGCACCAGCCCCGCCCAGACTAACTGCGTGGCCTTCTGCTCCCCCCAGATCTCGCTGATCAGATCGGTGCACAGAAAGGTGACCGGATAGGGCAGGGCCCCCACCGCCACCACGATCGGCAAGCCGGCGATCGTGCCGAGGCTCAAAAAGCGTGTCAGGCCAAGGATGTTCAGCATTCCCATCGTGCCGAGGAAGAGCCCGGCCAGCACCATGTAGGCCAGGTCGCGGCGGTTCTGCAGGCTCAAGGGACCAGGGGCGCTGAACATGGCCCCAGCCTGCAGGGGCTGGCGCCGGATGCAACAGTTCTCCTACCTTTTCGCCCCGTCACCCTGGCCCAACCCTGCGGTTTTCTGGTGCTCGACAAGCCTGCTGGCCTCACCTCCCACGCCTGTGTGGCCCGGGTGAGGCGCCGCTATGGGCTCAAGCGGGTAGGCCACGGCGGCACCCTGGATCCGGCCGTCACCGGGGTGCTACCGATCGCCCTGGGGTCCGCCACCCGGCTGCTGCCCTACCTGCCGGGTGGCAAGGCCTATCGCGGCACCATCCAGCTCGGCCTGCGCACCAGCAGCGACGACCTCACTGGTGAGCTGCTGGAGCGCGCCGCCGTGCCGGACCTCAGCCCCCAGCTCCTTGACGTCTGCCTGGAGGCCTTCCGCGGCCCCATCCTGCAGCGGCCTCCGCAGGTGTCGGCCGTTCATGTGGATGGCGAGAGGGCCTATGTCCGCGCCCGGCGTGGCGAAACCTCCGCGCTTGAACCGCGGCCGGTGACGATCCACCAGCTTGAGCTGCTGGGCTGGGATGGCGACAACCAGCGCCTGGAGTTGGCCGTGTCCTGCTCAGCGGGCACCTACATCCGCTCCCTGGCCCGCGATCTTGGTGCCGCCCTGGGCTGCGGCGGTGCCCTGGCCTGCCTGCGCCGCACGGAAGCCCTGGGCTTCGGCCTGGCCGGCAGCGTCAGTCTCGAGCGGCTGGAGGAAGACCCACTGCCTGCCCTGCAGCCGCCGCTGGCCGCGTTGGCCCATTTGCCGCAGCACCGCGTTCTGGCCCACGACTGGGCTGGCTGGCGCTGCGGCCGCAGCCAGGAGACCAGCCTGGTGTTGGCGCTCGATCAGGCCGTGGTCGTTCTCGGCCCAGATGGCAGTCTGGCTGGGATGGCCCGGCTTGCCGCCGAAGGCCGGCTCCAGCCCCGCCTGGTTCTGGAGCCGGCCGGTTGAGCCCTCACCCCGCAGCGGAGCGCGATGGCAGGCCATAGCAAGTGGTCCCAGATCAAACGTCAGAAGGCAGTCGTCGATGCCAAACGGGGCGTCGTGTTCACCCGGCTCGGCCGCGAAATCATGGTGGCCGCCCGCAGCGGCGCCGATCCGGCCGGCAACTTTCAGTTGCGCACCGCCATTGAGAAGGCAAAGGCAGCCGGGGTACCCAACGCCAATATCGATCGGGCGATCGCCAAGGGCTCAGGCCAGGCGGGGGGGGAGGCCGATCGCTTCGAGGCGGTGCGCTACGAGGGCTATGGCCCTGGCGGCGTGGCGATCCTGGTGGAGGCGTTCACCGACAACCGCAACCGCACCGCCGCCGACCTGCGCCTGGCCTTCGGCAAGAACGGCGGCAACCTCGGTGAGACCGGCTGCGTCGGCTATCTCTTCGAGCAACAGGCTGTGGTGCGGATCGACCAGAGCGATCTGGCCGAAGAGGCGCTGCTGGAGAGCTTGCTGGAGCTCGAGGCGCTCGGTTATGAGCTCGATAGCGCTGGGGCGCTTGTCTTTGCTGATGCCACGGCCCTGGAGGCGCTGCAGGGCGGCCTGAAGGGCCAGGGCTGGCCTGTGGCCTTTTGGGAGCACCGCTGGATCGCCGCCAGTCCCTGCCACCTGGAGGCCGCCACTCCTTTGCGGGCCTGCCTCGATCTCTTGGATGCCCTGGAGGATCTCGATGACGTGCGCAGCGTCACCTCCAACCTGGACGCCGATGCGGAGCTGCTGGAGGAGGTCCTGGGCTGATCGTTCTGTTGGATCCTGTTTGAACCCAGGGCCTCAGGCGCCAAGCGCCGCCGCATCCACCCAGAGTTCAGCGCCGGGATGGCCCTGGAGCCAACTGGCCGGCAAGGCTGGATCGGGCGGGTCCTGGAGCAGACGGCGCAGGATCCTGGCCTTGCCGCCACCGCTGACCACCAAGACGATGCGCTGGGCCTGAAGGATCTCGGCAAGGCCCAGGGTGATCGCCAGGCTGGGCCCGGCCATTGGATCGCCGCCGAAATCGGCGCTGTTCTGCTCACGGGTGCTCGCGCTGAGTTCCAGGCAACGACAGGCTGCCGAGGCCAGGCAGGGGGGTTCGTTGAAGCCCACGTGGCCATTGAGCCCGAGTCCGAGCAATTGGAGGCTGAGACCACCGGCGTCGGCAATGGCCTGGCCGTAGTGGCTCGCCTCCTGGCCCGGATCTTCCGCCCGTCCATCGGGCAGACGCAGTTGTGCCTGGCCCAGGCCGAGTGGATCACCGAGTTGCTGCCGCATCGTGGCGGCGAACGAGCGGGGATCGCCGGCAGCGAGCCCCACGTATTCGTCGAGGTTGAAGCTGCGCCATCTCCGCCGCAGGTCTGCCTGTTGTTGCGCTGGCCAGGCACCCAGTTTGCGCACCAGGGCCGCGTAGATCGGCTCCATGGTGCGGCCGGTGGCCAGGCCGAGGATGCGGCCGGGATCTGCTTCCAGAGCCTGGGCCAGCGAGGTCGCCACCCGCTCGGCCAGGACGGCGGCATCGCTGGCCACCTGCACGCGGCCTGACCAGCAGGGCAGGACCGTGAAGGGAAGAGCCGCGACGCTCAGGGACTGGCCAGGGTGGCAACGGGATCGGAGGTCCATCCAGGCAAGCCTGCCGGATCGCCCGGCTGCTTGGCCAGGGGAGTTCCTGCTCCGCGGGGATAGGGGCGTACCACGGCCCCTTGGTAGTAATGGCGAAGAATCTCCTCAAACCGTTGGCCGCGTTTGGCCAGGGCATAGGCGCCCCACTGGCTCATTCCCACCCCATGGCCGAAACCGCGGCCGATCGCCACCAGACTGATCGCCGGTGGTGGTGGTGGGGGCGATGCCAGCAGGGCTCCCAATGGATCCACCAAAGGCCGAACTTCTGCCGGCACGGTGGCGAGGGCGGGCGATAGCCCGGCCAGGGGAATCCCGCTGAAGCTGAATGGTGCCGCTTCAAAGCGGACCCAGGTGCTGCGCAAGCCCAGCCGGCTGCGCAGCTGGGCGCCATTGACCACTAGCTGGCGGCCCAATGGCCCTGTCACCCTGGCCTGTCTCACCCGTCCGCTGGCGGTGGTGGCGATCACGTCGATCTGGCGTACACCGCCAGTTTCCGGAAACGCCTTCGCCAGAAGGTCCGGGGGAAGGGGCTTGCGCCATTGGCGCACCGGGCTGTTGTCATCGAAATCCTTAACGCTCACCAGGTAGGGGTGCTGCTGGGTCCAGAGGTCACCGCTGTTCTCAGTGGCGCCTCCACTGCTGCTGCTGTGGAACACCGCGTCGATTAAGGCGTTGCCATGCATCAGCACCAGGCCGTTTGTGCTGCTGGTCGCCTGGCGTGTGGAGTTGGTTTCACTTTCCAGTCCCTTGTAGACCTGGCTGCTGACGGTGGCCTTGAGATCGAAAGCGGCCAGGGGCTTGCGCTGGCGCAAGGCGTAGGTGCGCGCCGCCACGGCCTGGGCGCGCAGGGCCTCCAGCGGCCAGCTGGCGGGCATCTCACTGCCAACCACGCTGGGGAGATAGGTCTCGAGGGCGACCACGTTCACCGCCCGCAGTTGCCCATCGACCGGGCGAACCTGAAGCCGGCCGCGGTAGCGCCGTTGCTTCAGCCCGAAGGTGGCGCTTTCGGGGCGGCTGGCGAGGGGTTCGATCCAGAGTTCGGCAACGGAGACCGATCGGACTGTCGGGTCAGGACGGCCGGCGGCTTCGGCCTCGATCACCACACGGCCGCCGACCTGTCTCAGGGCCACAGCACCGCCGGCAGGAAGCCGGAGCAGTTCCTTGCCCGCAGTGTCCCGCAGCCGCAGACCACCCTCCCCAGTCACGCGGAATCCGGCCGACTCCACCAGCAGCACCCGCACCGGCGGGCCAGCGGTTGAAGCCCCCCTGGCGGATTCCGCCGCGGCGCTGCGGGCCGGAAGCGGTAAAACAGTTGCGGCCAGCAGCAGCGGCAAGGACAGGGCGCTGCCGAGCACCAGTCGTTTGCCGCGCCTGGCAGGCCGAGGCGGAGTTGAGCAAAGCAGGGGCAGGGATGCAGCCATAGACACGGTGTCAACGGTGGCTCAAGGCGAATCATTGTGACCAGTGCGGCTGAGCACTGCCAGCCCCCCAGCGGACAGCGCCGCCACTGGACCGGCTGCAGCGTGACAGCATGCGAGAAAGAGACGAACGGTGTGCAGGTCACCTTTCTTGGCACCAGTTCGGGGGTTCCAACGCGGGCCCGCAACGTGTCGGCGGTGGCCCTGCGCTTACCCCAAAGGGCGGAGCTCTGGCTGTTTGATTGCGGTGAGGGAACCCAGCATCAGTTCATGCGCAGTGATCTGAGGGTCTCGCAGTTGCGCCGGATCTTCGTGACCCACATGCATGGCGACCACGTCTTCGGCTTGCCTGGTCTGCTGGCCAGCCTTGGCATGGCGGGCAACTGCCGGGGTGTGGATCTTTACGGACCCGATCCCTTGCCGGACTTTCTCGAATCAGCCCTACACACCTCCTCCACCCGGATCGGTTATCCGCTGCGCACCCACCCCGTGCGCGAGGCGGCCCAGCAGGGGGGGGTGCTGCTCGATGACGGCGATCTCCTGGTCCGCAGCGCCCCGCTTACCCACCGCATTCCCGCCTACGCCTATCGGGTGGACCAGAAGCCACGCCCCGGACATTTCAACGTGGACAAGGCCCGGGAACTGGGCATTCCGCCAGGGCCGGTCTATGCCGACCTCAAGGCTGGACGTACCGTCACCCTTGAGGACGGTCGAATCATTCGTGGCGACACTCTCACCGGCCCCGCTCGCCCTGGCTGCAGCGTCGTCTACTGCACCGACACCGTGTTCTGTGAGGCTGCGGTGGAGCTGGCCCAAGGCGCCGATCTGCTCATCCACGAGTCCACCTTTGCCCACGCGGAGGCGGAAATGGCCTTTCAGCGCCAGCACTCCACCAGCACGATGGCCGCCCAGACCGCGGCTCTGGCAGGAGTGAAGCAACTCGTGCTCACCCATCTCAGCCCGCGCTACGTGGCCGGCAATGCCTTCACCCCCGAGGACCTGCTCGAAGAAGCCCGCGCCATCTTTGCCAACACCTTGGTGGCCAGGGATTTTCTCAGTGTGGACGTGAGCCCCGCCTAGCGGCTGGACGCCCCCGCCGGGCCGCGGGCCTGAAACACTTCTTGATTCCGCCCCAGACGACCCTTTGCCCGTGATACAAGGTCTCAGGCGCGGTGCCAACCGCCTGTTCGCCGGCTCCCTCCATGGTCTCCTTCTTCACTTCCAGCCTTCGGTCCCTGTCCCGAACCCTGCTGGTGTTCTGTCTGGCCCTGCTCGCCAGCTTCGGGTTGCCCGTTTTGGCTGTTCAGGCAGCCCAATGGGACGCTGAAACGCTCACCGTGGCGGGTAGCCCGGATGGCATTCCGGTCACCTTCAGCGAGGCTGAGTTCAAGGCTGGCCGCAAGGTCTTCAACCAAAGCTGCGGCACCTGTCATGCCGGCGGAGTCACCAAGACCAACCAGACCGTTGGCCTGGATCCCGAAACCTTGGCGCTGGCCACCCCTCCCCGTGACTCGGTGGATGCCTTGGTGGATTACATGAAGGATCCCACTTCCTATGACGGCGAATACAGCATTTCCGACGTGCACCCGAGCATGCGCAGCAGCGATGTGTTCGTCAAGATGCGTGATCTCAGCGAGGACGACCTGCGCCTGATCGCTGGTTACATCCTGGTGGCTCCCAAGATCAGCGGCATCCAGTGGGGTGGCGGCAAGATCTATTTCTGAGCCTGCCCTAAACTCCCTCTAATCCAGCTGCCGGCGGCTGTACTCACCCCTCCCCGGGAGACTGGGAGGGGTTTTTGGTTTCTTTGCGCCAGGCCATCCCCCTGGGGCCGCAACGCTCACGGCTCCTGAGCCGTCGGTCGAGGCCGGCTGTTGCCTGGATCGAGCGAACTGGGTTGCTTGCTGTACCACCACTCCTGCAGGTTGGCGCTCAGCCGCTGCGGGAAGAGGGTGATCACCGTGCGTGTCGGTTTGGCGCCAGGTTGGAGTAATTCGACCGCGTAGGACGGGCAGCGACGCGCGGCCAGATCGGCCACGAAGCGCTTGCCGATCCGGCGCCAGCTCGGTTCCTTGCTGCGCCAGGCCAAGCGGCAACTGGGCCAAGGCAGCTCTTCTCGATCAAACAGGCGACAACAGGGCCCCAGAACCCGGAAGCTGTACTGCCCGCCCAGGCTGGGATATTCGCTGCCGGGCTCCAGGAGGTCATCGACCGGAAAGGCCATGAAAAAGCCACCCGTTCGGGTGGCGGAGAAAAGGTCAGAGACCGAAGACAGGATCCATCGCAGGCGATGGTTGAACTCAAGCGATGGTCGAACCAAGAAAACTGGCCGCGGGAACCACGCCGGGGTCCAGAGGCCATGGCAGGGCTCAGTAGAGCTCTTCTTCCGCGTGGGTAGTGATCGTGACGTCTGAGGTGGGGTAAGCCACGCAGGTCAGCACGAATCCGGACTCAATCTGGTCGTCGTCGAGGAAGCTCTGGTCCGACTGATCGACAGTTCCGGTGGTGAGCTTGCCGGCGCAGGTGGAGCAAGCTCCGGCGCGACAGGAGTAAGGGAGGTCGATTCCCTGCTCCTCGGCGGCATCGAGGATGTACTGATCGTCAGGAACCTCAATGGTCTTGTTGAGGCCCTCACTCTCGTTGATGAGGGTGACCTTATAGGAAGCCATGGAAGAGATTAGGGCTCACAGGCGCCTGGACAGTCCGGGCCTGTAGGACCGCCCCTTCCTACATCGGACAGGGGCAGCTCCGCCGATCTGGAGGGCAGAGCATCGGAAGCCCAATCAAAGGGTGGGCACAGATAAGCGTGATTTATGCAACATCCGCTTGGTCGGCGCGGATCTCCAGCAGGCCCCAGCCCCCCTGGTCGCCGATCAGCCGCGTGCTCCAGCCGGCGCCGCGGCCCAGGGCCTGCTGCAGCCCAGGCAGCTGGCTCACCAACAGCCCACTAAGCAATCCGACACCAGCCCGGGAGAGCACGGCCTCGAACTGGGGAGCGAGGGCTTCGATCACCGGCGCCAGGATGTTGCAGAGCAGCAGGTCGGCTGGTTCCCCGTTCAGCAGCGCAGCGAGCCCCTCCACCGACCCCAGGGCCACCTGCAGCGGCCCACCGGGGCCTGGGCTGATGGCATTGAGGCGAGCATTGGCGGCGGTGGCACGCACGGCCAGGGGATCGGTGTCGCTGGCGCTGGCGCTGGCGGCCCCGAGCCGCAGGGCCCCGAGGGCGAGGATGCCGCTGCCGCAGCCCAGGTCGGCCACCCGCAGGCCCTCCATTGGGATCGCCTCCATCGCCTCCAAGCAGAGGCGTGTCGTCGGGTGGCTGCCGGTGCCGAAAGCGCTGCCGGGGTCAAGGCGGATCACCTGCCGGCTGGCGAACTCCTGCGGCAAGGCCAGCCAGGCCGGCAGGATCAGCAGCCGTTCCCCAACCGGATCGGCTTGCCAGTGCTGTTTCCAGCTCGAACTCCAGTCTTCTTCAGCTTGCGGCTGCCACTGGAGCGGGGGCAGGGCCAGGCCGAACGGATCGCCCAGCGGGGCCAGGGCTGCCGCCAGCTGCTCACGCTCGCTCAGCGGCCAGTCGACAGCCGGCAACCAGGCGAGCAAGCGGTGACGCTCCGGCTCGCGGGGCTGGTGCCGGATGGCGACCCGCTGGATGCCAAGCGCGGCGAGCTTCCAGAGCAGCGACTCTTCGAGCTCAGCTGGAGCGTCCATCTCCAGGCGCCACCAGTGGGGGGGCATCGGCTGCATCGGCGCGGCGCTCTGGTTGAGGGGTTACGGGGTGAAGGGAGGGTCAGAGCGTGACGGGATGGGCCTCCTGGATGCCGTTGATCGTGTGGATGTGGGCCAGCAGGCTGGGGGGGATCGGGTCGTCGATGCTGAGCACCATCACGGCGTCGCCGCGCACGATCCGGCGCCCCACCTGCATCGAGGCGATGTTGACGTTGTGCTCGCCCAGCAGGGAGCCGAGCTGACCAATGATGCCTGGCATGTCCCGGTGACGGGTGAACAGCATGTGGCGGCTGGGAGCCACGTTCACGGGGAACTCATCGATCGTGGTGATGCGCAGATCGCCTTCGGCGAACACCGCTCCAGTCACGCTGTGGCTGCCCTGGGACCCCCTTGAGGTGAGCTGCAACGATCCACCGGCGAAATCACGGCTGGTGTCGTCCTTGACCTCCACCACGTGGATGCCGCGGCTCTTCGCCTCCAAGGAGGCATTCACGTAGTTGATGCGATCGCCAAGGGCGCTTGATAGCAGACCTTTGAGTGCTCCAACCACCAGAGGCTGGGATGGATGGTTGGCGAACGCCCCCTGCAGCCGCACCTCCAACTCCTGTAGCGATCCTCCAGCCATCTGGCTGAGCAGCAGGCCCAGGGTCTCGGCCAACTGGAGATGGGGGCGGAGCTGCTCCATCACTTCCGGGGTGAGCCCGGGAATGTTCACGGCGCTGCGCGCCGGCAGGCCCAATAGCACGTCGCGGATTTGCTCAGCCACGTCGATGGAGACGTTCTCCTGGGCTTCAGCCGTGGAAGCTCCGAGGTGGGGCGTCAGGATCAGCCGCTCCCTCACCCTGCGCAGGGGGGAATCGGCTTCCAGGGGCTCATTGGAGTAAACATCAAGGGCAGCGCCGGCGATGGTGCCCGCCTCCAGTGCTTCCGCCAGGGCCTGCTCATCGACGATGCCGCCCCTGGCGCAGTTGACCAGACGGGCGGTGGGTTTCATCGACTGGAGCAACGCACCATCCACCAGATGCTCGGTATCGGGGGTGCGGGGCAGGTGAAGGCTGATGTAGTCGGCTTCGGCGAACAGAGGCTTGATCGCCAGCAGCTGCACCTGCAGCTGCTGGGCGCGCTCGGTGGAGATGAACGGGTCATAGGCGAGCACCTCCATGCCCATCGCCTTGGCCACCCGGGCCACGTGGGAGCCGATCTTGCCAAGGCCGACCACCCCTAGCTTCTTGTTGTAGAGCTCATTGCCCACATAGGTTTTGCGCTCCCAGCCGCCCGCCATCGTGCTCACGTGGGCCTGGGGGATATGGCGGGAGAGGGCGAACATCAGCGCCAGGGCATGCTCGGCGGCGGCGATGGTGTTGCCTTCCGGTGAGTTCACCACTAGGATTCCGCGCCTAGTGGCGGCAGCCACATCGACGTTGTCGACGCCCACACCGGCCCGGCCGATGATCTTCAGGCGCGGCGCGGCCTCGATCAGCGCCTCCGTCACCTGGGTGCCGGAGCGGATCATCAGGGCCTCGTAATCGCCGATGATCTTGATGAGCTCTTCGGCAGGTAGGCCGGTGCGCACGTCCACCTGCGCCACCTGGGAGAGCTTGTCGATTCCCCGTTGGTCGATCGGATCGGAAACCAGAACCTTTGTCATTATCGGGGCGAATCGGGGCGGTGGTGGGGATCAGGCCTGGAAGGTTCCAGACATCGCAGGGGGTGAAGTGTAGTGAGCTGTCGCCACGGTCCCCGGCGCCAGCGTTGAGAATCGGAGAGTTTGGGGCCTTCCGCTTGGGACTGTGTGTGGTGGTGGTGCTGGAGGATCGCAGCCAGCTGAACCGATTACGGGATCAGCTGAGTCAGCTCAGCCCTGCCCCGAAGGAGCTAGTCGCCGTTGGGGCAGGCGAAACGTCGATGGACGCCATCGAGCAGCTCAACCCGGCGATCGCCCGCCGCAACCGCCAGCAGGGAATGGTGCGTTGGTTGATGCCGTTTGGGTTCTTTGCCGGTCTGATGTTCAGCCTGATCACCAACCTGCACACCTTTGCCTTCGCCGGCTCCATTGGTGAACCGCTGATCGGAGGTCTGTTGGGCATGGGCTCCGGCTGGATGGGCAGCTACGCCGCTGCCGCCAGCGTCAGTTCCGAGACAGATGATCGAGTTCGCAGCCTGCGCAACCGGATCGATGAGGGCAACTGGCTGCTGCTGCTCGAATCCGCTTCCGGGGAAGAGATCCCCTGGATCCTGATTCAGCAGGCCAGGCCCAAGGCGGTGGTGCGCCTGACGGAAAGCTGAGCCCCGATGCCCCCCCTCAGCCCCCCCTTCTTGCTCCCCCGGGAGGCCCTGCTGGCGAGCAGCGCGAACCCCGCTGGTCTCGCCCCGCTTCTGCCCTTGGCCGAGCAGGCCTTACGCAACTGGGTACCGGTCTGGAGCAACTTTCTGACCGCGGCGATCCTCGAAGACGCCTTGGAACAGCTCGGCGGGCTCAGCGAGCTGACGCTTCAAGCCAGCGGCGGGCATTCCCAGGCGGAGCGCTGCTGTCTTCGCTTTGAGCGCAGCGACACGGCAAATTCCGAAGCGGCTCCGGAGTGGGCAGCCCTCGAGCAGGCCCCACTGCTGGGCCTGGAGATGCAGGGCAACTTCCTGTTCGATCCAGCCACTCCGGCTGATTTTCGCCAGGGCTTGCTTGCGGCTGGCGCAGCGCCAGGGGAACTCGGCGACCTTTGGGTGCGCGGCGATCGCGGTGCCCAGCTCATCACGACCCAGCCACTGGCCGCCAGGCTGGGCGGCCAGCAGATCCAAGTGCGCACGGTGGCGGTGGAATTGGAAGTGGTGCCCCTGAGTGGCCTGAAGCCGCCGGTACGGCCCCAGCCCAGGGTGCTCTCCACCGTGGAGGCCTCCCTGCGGCTCGATGCGGTGGCTTCGGCGGGTTTCGGCGTCTCCCGCAGCCGCATGGCCGACTGGATCCGCCAGGGGGTCGTGCGGATCAACTGGAGGGTGGTGCGCAGCCCCAGCCGGGAACTGGTTGAGGGTGATCGGGTGCAGCTGGACGATCGCGGTGAACTGACCGTTCTCAAGGTGGAGGCCACCAAGCGTGAGCGTTGGCGCCTGAACCTGAACCGAACCTGATTCCCGTGGGACCAGCCGCTGAGAATCTTCGGCGGGATCAAACGCCGCAGAGCCGGGCCTGGAGGGGCTGGCTGCTAAATTCCCGAAATGGGTCAACACCCATTTCCTGGGGCGATTAGCTCAGAGGTAGAGCACTACCTTGACACGGTAGGAGTCACTGGTTCGATTCCAGTATCGCCCACTCTTTTTCAATCAACGGCTCCACAAAACAGCCAATTGATCACAATTCAGGTAATTGATCACAGTTCAGGAAATTGATTAGCACCCGAGAAAAGGAATGACCGACGGGGCTCACCCTTTCAGTGTGGTCATCGGCATGGGCCGATCGGGCATTGGTGCCGCCCGGCTGCTGGCTACCCGGGGCGAGCGGGTGTTGTTGATGGAGAGCCGGCAGACGCCTGAACTCGACCAGATCGCCCAAGAGCTGCGCGCAGAGGGCATCGATGTCGCCCTTGGTACGCCGCTACGGCTGGAAAGTTTCTCGGCCTTGTTCCCTTCGCTCACCAACGTGGTGGTCAGTCCCGGTATTCCCTGGGACCACGCCGTCCTGCAGGTCATGCGGCAGCAGGGGCTTCCGGTCTGTGGCGAACTTTCGGTGGCCTGGGAGTTCAGCCGCGCCACCCCCTGGATCGGGATCACCGGCACCAATGGCAAGACCACCGTGACCCACCTGGTCGCCCACCTGCTGGAGCGGGCCGGTCTCGACGCGCCGATGGGCGGCAACGTCGGCCGCTCCGCCGCTGAATTGATGATCGAGTGCCAGATCCCGGGGGCTGCTGTGCCCGATTGGTTGGTGGTGGAGTTGAGCAGCTACCAGATCGAGGCCTCACCGGAGCTGGCTCCTCAAATCGGCCTCTGGACCACCCTCACCCCCGACCACCTGGAACGCCACGGAACGCTCGCCAACTACCGCTCGATCAAGCGTGGTCTGTTGAATCGCTGCGAGAGCCGCATCCTCAACGCCGACGATCCCGATCTCCTGGCCCACGCCGCCAGTTGGGACCGGGCCGACTGGGTCACTGCCGGCCGGCGCCAACAGTTGCCTGCCGGTCTCACTGCCCTGATCTGGGTCGAAGAGGGCGTAGTGCACGGCAGCGCCGGCCCGCTCTTCCCGGCCGATTGCCTGCAGATGCCTGGCAGCCATAACCGCCAGAACATGCTGATGGCCGCGGCCGTTGGCCTGAAACTCGGCATTGAGGCCAGCGTGATGGAGGCCGCCTTCCGTTCTTTCCCCGGGGTTCCCCACCGGTTGGAGAAGATTCGGGATCTAGCTGGTGCCAGTTGGTACAACGACAGCAAGGCCACCAACTACGACGCGGCGGAAGTGGCCCTCGCCGCCCTGCCCAGTCCGATGGTGGTGCTCGCCGGTGGGCAGGTCAAACAGGGCGATCCCCAGGCCTGGTTGAAGGCCCTCGATCGCCAGGCCGGGGCCGTCGTTCTCTATGGCGAAGCCCGCGAAACGTTTGCTGCCCTGCTGGCCTCCAGCGGTTACGGCGGTGAAGTCCATGCCTGGGAGGGCCTCAGCGAGGCCGTTGCTGAAGCCGGGCGGCTTGTCGCCAGCGGTGACTACCGCACCGTGCTGCTCTCACCAGCCTGTGCCAGCTTCGATCAATACGGCGACTTCGAAGCCCGCGGGAATCACTTCCGCTCCCTTGTCACGGCACTCGAACCCTGATGGCCATGGCTCATTGGTTGATGAAGAGCGAGCCCGACGTTTATGGCATCGACCATCTGGCCCAAGAAGGCAGCACGCTCTGGGACGGCATCCGCAATTACCAGGCGCGTAATTTCATGCGCAGCATGGCGGTGGGTGATCAGGCGTTTTTCTATCACTCCAACACCAAGCCCCCGGGCATCATCGGTTTGATGGAGGTGATCGAAACCGGGATTACCGACCCCAGTCAGTTCGAGCACACGTCTCCTTATTTCGATCCGTCCTCCAGCTCTGAAGCGCCTCGCTGGGATTGCGTTCGCTTGCGCTATCTGCGCCGCTTCAAGTACCTGCTGAGCCTTGATGCCCTGCGCGAGAACTTCAGCACCGAGGAACTCACGGTGGTGCGGCGAGGAAACCGGCTCTCGATCCTGCCGGTGCCAGCGGCTACGGCCCAACGGCTCTTCGACCTGCTGGAATCGGGGAACTGATCCCACGGCCTACGAGGCGATGGAGCCTGCCACAGCGCCCCCCCTGTTGATCGGGGCCACGCTGCGGCAGGGCTTCGAGGTCTTCGCGCGGGCCCCCGGGGCGTTCATCGCCTTCACCTTGATCGGTGCCGTCAGCCAACTGATCAGCCAGGCACTGCAAAACAGGGCCACTGCCGAGCTCGCCAGCCAGAGCGAACCGATCGTGGCCTTCGTCGCCCTGGCCCTGCTGGGTCTGCTTTGGAGTGTGGTCAGCACGCTCTGGTTCAACGTCGGCTTGATCCGCGGAGCCTGGCTGGCGCTCTCCGGCCATCCCCCCCGCCTGGCTGATCTCGTCCGCGTTGATGGCGCCGCGATGCGACGCCTGTTGGCGGTCTGGCTGCTGTTGTTGCTGGTCTTTGTCCTGATCCTCTCCAGCACCGCCCTGATCGCCGGCCTGGTGAGCTTGGTCTCTGCGCGTCTGGCCCTGCTGCCGCTGATCGCCGGTGCTGCGATCTTTGTTGCCGTCTGGAGCGGCCAGCTGATTCAGCTGCCGACCACGGTCATCGGTCAGCAAGGTGCGCTGGCCACTTTCCGCTGCGGGCAAGGGCTGCTGGCGGCCCAGGGGTGGCGGCTTCTCGTGCTGGCCTTGGCCATGGCCGGGATCCTGGCCCTGGGGCTGCTGGCGCTGGGAGTGGGGCTGCTGGTGGCGGTGCCCGTGGTGGGCTGTTGTCAGGCCGTGGCCTACCGGCAACTGCGTGATCTGGAGTCCGCTGTGGCGGCGCGCCCTCAGCGCTGAAACATATTGGCGACATAGCACTGGGTCACCGCCCGGCTCTGGACCCCGTTCTGGACCAGAAACCCGGCCAGAGCGGCTTGGAAGAGGCGGTACTGGTCCCAGTTCGGATGGGATTCAATGAAGCTGCGCATCGACCCCAGCAGGGCTTCGGGTACCTCCGCCCGCATGCTCACCACCGCTGGGTCGGGGGCCATCGGCTCGGCCGTTGGCCGAGCCGGCGGGGCCATCGCCGCAGCAGCAGGGTGATGGAACCCGCCGAGCTCAGAAACGTCCAGGTCAGGAGTGCTGAGGAAAGAAGCAGAGGCCATCGGCACGGGTTCGCTGAGACACCAGTTCTCCACACCGCCGCTGCGCCGTCAAATCGCCCAGCCGGGCTCCGGGAGCAGCGATCCCAGCTTGAGATTCCAATCCTCAGGGGCTTGTGCGGCGCCCAGGTCTCCAGCTGATCTGGCTTGAATCGATCGACGGCCCTTGTCAAGGGGAGAACCAACAGCGAGGCGTTTCTCCACAGGCTTGAGCAGGGGGCGGGGCTTCGAGCTCTTTGGGCTGGGGAAAACCTGTGCAAAATCTGCGGGGAAGCTGCGACCAGCCGGGGAGGGGTGCGGCGATCAGCAGTCCTGATCGCGCTCAAATCAGGCTGGCAGTCTCAACAGGGCGGACCGGGCCATGGGCTCGCTGGCCAGGCCATGGGCTCAAAGAGGTAAGGCCAGCAGGGCCTCGGCCCAGGCCCTACTGGCCGGCGAGGGCCAATGGCCCTCGATGCCCCGTTGCCAGGCCCCAGGGCTGAGAACAAAGCGCAGGGACCACTCGCCGCGATTGCCTTCGATGCTCATCCAGCAGCAGTCCCGCTCGCACTCCAGTGTGATGAGCTCTTCGGCCATCAAGCCTGAAGCGATCGCTTCGCGCTGTTCCAGCAAGCTGGCGATCACCTGTCGCAGCTGGAGCGCTTCTGCTGTGGTGAGCTCCGCCGCCCAGCCCTCACCACCGATCAACACAGAAAAAGGCTGGCGTGCCGGCTCCCAGGCCAGACGCCAACCTTCTCCCTCAGCGGACCAGCAACCTGGATTCAAGACAGGCGATCAGCCGGGCAACAGATCCGGCTGATCCTGTTCATCGCTGAGCTCAACGATCGTGCGCTGCACCGGCTTGACCATGGATTCCTCCAGGAGGCCATCAAAGTCGTCGAATCGGCGCTGCTTGGCCCGGAAGGCGATCTTCACGGTGGTGAGGTAGCGGTTGCTGGAGTGACGAATCAAACTCTCAGCCCGCTGAGCCAGCTCTTTGGGGTTGATCGCGGAACTGGTATACAAAACAATCTGTCAATTTCTCCAATATTAAGCCAGGGCCGCTTGGCAGACCCAGCTGCGCTGATCGGGCGCCGCGCTGATCCGTGCTGCGCTGATCAGCCAAGATTGCAGTTAGACCCACGGTCAGCTCAGCGTGCCTGATTCGCTTGGCCCCGTCACCGCCCCAGCGATTCTGTTGCCCATTGATTGAAGGGACGCTGGCCATCGACCTCGGCAGCACCACCACGGTGGTGGCTTTCCAGCCCGCAGGCGGTGGGGCAATTGAACTGGTGCCTGTCGAGCCGTTCAGTAGCGGTGCTCCTTGCGTCATCCCCAGCCTGGTCTGGCTGGCTGGAGCTGCTTCCGGGCAGGTTTTGATCGGCCGCCAGGTTCAGGAGGCCGGCCTGGCCCGCGCTGAGAGTCCCCAGCTCAGCCGCGATTTCAAGCGCTGGATCGGGGTTGGCCCCAACTCCCGGAGCCGCCCGGCCTTGCTCAGCCCAGAAGAGGCGGGCTCCCTGCTGCTGCATCGCATCTGGGAGCAGCTGCCAGACAGGCTCGCGCCGAACCGGCTGGTGCTCACCGCTCCGGTCGACGGCTACCGCGGCTACCGGCAGTGGTTGCAGGACATCAGCCAGGACTTGCCGGTGGCCGAGGTGGCCTTGGTGGATGAACCCACCGCCGCCGCCATCGGCGCTGGACTTGCCCCGGGCAGCCGTGTGCTCGTGCTGGACCTCGGCGGCGGCACCATCGATCTCGCCTTGGTGGCCCTGGAGGGCGGGCAAGGGCGGGCCGCGCCTATCGCCCAGCTGCTTCGCTTTGCCGGCCGTGATCTGGCCAGCAGCCGCCAAGCGTTGCGCTGTGCCCGGGTGCTGGGCAAGGCGGGCCTGGCCCTGGGCGGCAGAGATCTGGATCGCTGGATCGCCGCTGATCTCGCCGGTGCTGCTCCGCCCTCGGGGGCGTTGTTGGAAGCGGCTGAACAGCTCAAATGCAAGCTCAGTTTCGAGCCGTCCAGTTCCGTGCTCTGGTGCCCACCGGGAGAACCCAGCCGGGAACTCAGGCTCAGCCGCCAGGCCCTGGAGGAGCTGCTCGAGCGCAAGGGCCTGTTGCAGCTGCTCGATGATCTGCTCGAGACGGTGCTCGCAGGAGGACGTGCCCAGGGCGTCAGCCTTGGCGACGTCGATGCGGTGCTGCCCGTTGGCGGCACCAGCCGCATGCCCCTGATTCGGCGCTGGCTCGAGGAGCGTTGTGCCGGTGTTTCGATTCTCGATCAACACCCGGTTGAGGCGATCGCCGTCGGCGCGCTTGCCCTCACCCCTGGGGTGCGGATTAAGGATGTGCTCGGCCAAGGTGTTTCGCTGCGTTGCTGGGATTCGCGCAGCGAGGCCCACCGCTGGCATCCCCTGTTCCTCGCAGGTCAGGGCTGGCCGACGGCAGAGCCGCTCGAACTGGTGCTGGCCTGCAGCCGCGATGACCAACGGCAGCTGGAGCTGGTGTTGGGCGAACCAAGTCAGGAGCAGCGCGCCGAGGTGGTCTTCCGCCAGGGCCTACCCGAGCTCAGCCGGCGCGAGGCCGGGGAGAGCCGCGTGGAGCCTTGGAGCCGGCAACCGGCCGGTCTGCCCCTGGAGCCGCCCGGAAGCCGGGGGGTGGACAGGCTGCGATTGCGTTTCGGGATCAACGAGCAGGCCCAACTGACCATGGCCAGTGAAGATCTGGTCAGCGGCCGAGTCAACGAACCGATCAGCCTCGGATCGGTCCGTTAGCGACAGGGCCTGCCGTGCGGTGGACAATGGTTCGGCTGCCCCCTTGCCGGAGGCCATCAATCGATGGTATGCCTAGTAAGGAGTTGGTCTTCGTATTGCTTTCGCCTTGGCCCTTCGCCACCACAGGCTGCCCCGCTTCTGGTTGGCACTGACTCTCGGGCTAGTGGCTGCCGGTATCGGTGCGGCTTACTGGTGGGAATCCCAGCTACCGGGCCGACTGCAGCAGGCGGCGAGCGCTCGCAACTTTCCGGATTGCCTTAAATACAGCGATCAGCTCGCAGCCCTGCGCTGGATGAGTGGACGCGCGCCCAGGGAGCAGGGACTGTGTAGAAGGATCAAGGCCGAAGAGCTATGGCAGGCCACGGATTACACCGAGGCCCTGAAACTCCAGCTTTTGCTTAGCAACTCCACCGCCGGCACGTCTGAGGACAAGCAACGCCTCAATGCCTGGCAACAGGAGTTGAAGGCCAAGGCCCTGGCTCGCTTTGAAGCGGGAGATCTGGAGGGTGCCATCGACTTGCTCAGGCCGATGGGAGAGCACCAACACCCCGATGGCAACGCCTATGGCGACAATTTGCGTGAATTCTGGAATCGCAACCGCCTTCAGGAGGAGCGGGCCCGCAGCATGATCGCCCAGAAGCGTTGGTGGGAAGCCCTTGATGCACTCAATCGCCTCGACCATCCCTGGTGGTTGAGCCAGACCACGGGGCTCAAGCGCCAGGTGGAGCAGGAAATCTCCGGGCTCAAGGCCAAGGAACAGGAGCGCCACAGCCACGGCGAGATGGCTTTGAACAGCGTGCCGATCGCTGACTTGGACCGGGAGGTGCAGCGCAATATCAGCCTCGGTCTTGATGATTGGTCTGCCTTCACCAAGGCCTGCAACACGCTGGGTGGCAATTTGGTCGAAGCCGGCCCTGAAACGGCTTGTCAGCGTTGATGCGGGCCCATGACAGGATTGGGGCCCAGTGCCAATGCCCCCATGCAGCAGGGAGAACAGGTCAAGGTCAGCCAGAGCGTGGTGGTGTTCACCCACCCGGAACATCGCGGCAAGCCCTTTGATCTCCTGGGGCAGCAGGGGGAAGTGTTTCGGGTCCTTGACGATTGGAAGGGCCGTCCGATCAGCCCGACCCTGCCGGTGATCGTCGCCTTCGGGAAGTTCCGCGCCCATTTCCGGGCCGATGAACTCGAACGGGTTGGCGGGACGGCCTGATTAGCAGCGCTGCAGAAACACCCCGTCCACCCCATCCACGTCCTGGAGGCAGAGTTGGATGTTCTCCTGCCGACTGGTGGGCACGATCCGGCCGCAGAAGTCGGGTTGGATCGGCAGTTCCCGGTGACCACGGTCCACCATTACCAGCAGCCTGACCGCTTCGGGTCGGCCCCAGGTGTGCAGGGCCTCCAGTGCAGCGCGCGTGGTTCGGCCGGTAAAGATCACGTCATCGACCAGCACTACCTCACGGCCTTCGATCGCAGCCGGTAGGTGAGTGGCCTCCACCAGGCGGGTGCCGACCCGTTCGAGATCGTCGCGATAGAAGGTGGGATCAAGGCTGCCCTGGTCGACGGCATGGCCGGCGCTAGTCTCCAATTGCTGGGCCAACACCCTGGCCAGGGCAACTCCGCGGGTGGGGATGCCGAGCAGCATCAGCTTTCTACTGTCGGCCGCACTCTCGAGCACCTGGGAGGCGAGGCGATGAACGGTGCGGGTCAAGTCCTGAGCGGAGAGGATTTCCACTCGCCTGGCTGGACTCGAAGATTCCATGGCATGGCCTTAAGGAAAACCATCGTAGGAACCGGGCTGTTCATGGCCAAAAGCTGACTCTTGGGCACGGATAGAGCAAGGGGTCAACCGGGCCAAGGTAAATTCATGACAGAACGCGAATTGGACGCCGGCCCCGCAGGGGTGACACTGCCTAGATCTATGACCCATGGCATCCACGCGCAACCGTCTTCAGCCCCAGCTACCTCCCGCTCGGCCGTCAACTCTGAAGGTTCTGTAGCCCCTGTTGTGCTGGCGATTCTCGATGGCTGGGGCTATGGGGAGCCTTCCGAATCCAATGCGATTTCCCTGGCTGAAACGCCGGTGATGGATGCGCTCTGGGAGGCCTATCCCCATGCCTTGATCCAGGCCAGCGGCGCTGATGTGGGTTTGCCTGATGGTCAGATGGGCAATTCCGAAGTCGGCCATCTCACGATCGGCTCGGGACGCGTCATCCGCCAGGAATTGGTCCGGATCAGCAAAGCGGTCAAAGACGGCAGCCTGGCCCTCAATCCGGCCTTGAATGGCCTGGCCGATCGCCTCCTTGCCGATGGCGGACAGCTGCACCTGATTGGTCTCTGCTCCGACGGCGGCGTCCACAGTCATCTAAGCCATCTCGCTGGCCTGCTGCACTGGGCGGCTGGCCGCGGCATCCAGGACGTCTGCATCCACGTCATCACCGATGGCCGCGATACCCCTCCCCAGAGCGCCATCCCGTTCATTGCCCAGATCGAGGAGCAGATCGAGGCGGCTGGTGTCGGTCGCATCAGCACGCTCTGCGGCCGCTACTGGTCCATGGATCGCGATAACCGCTGGGACCGTACCGAAAAGGCCTATCGGTTGCTCACCGAAGCGACCGATTGCAGCGATCTGGGTCCAAGGCAAGCCATCGAATCGGCCTATGCCAGCGGTATCCATGACGAATTCATTGAGCCGGTGCGTTTCAGCAGTGATGTCCTCAGCCCCGGTGATGGGCTGGTCTTTTTCAACTTCCGACCCGACCGGGCCCGCCAGCTGATTCGCTCCTTGGTCGTCGAGCCCTTCGACGCCTTTCCCCGCCAACGTCTCTCACCCCTCCATCTGGTTACCTTCACGCAATACGAACTCGGGTTGCCGGTTGAGGTAGCTTTCCCACCCGAATCCCTCGACGGACTGCTGGGCCAGGTGGTCTCCGAGCACCATCTGCGCCAGTTGCGGACTGCTGAAACCGAGAAATATCCCCACGTCACCTATTTCCTCAACGGTGGCATCGAACAACCGTTCCCCGGCGAAGACCGCCAGCTGGTGCCCTCCCCCAGGGTTGCCACCTATGACCAGTCTCCGGAGATGTCCGCGGCCGTGCTCACGGCAAGCTGCATCGCCGCGATCAACAAGGGCTTGTATTCCCTGATCGTGATCAACTACGCCAACCCTGACATGGTGGGCCACACCGGCCAGATGGAGGCCACCACGGCGGCGATCGCTACGGTGGACCGTTGTGTCGGGCAGCTGCTTGAGGCCACCAACCGCAAGGGAGGAACGCTGCTGATCACGGCGGATCATGGCAATGCCGAAGTGATGGAAAGCAGCGACGGCAGGCCATGGACGGCCCACACCACCAATCCCGTGCCGGTGATTTTGGTGGAAGGCGAAAAGCGCAAATTGTCTGGCCGTGGTGCCAACGCCCATCTGCGCAGCGGCGGTGGTCTCGCCGATGTTGCCCCCACCTTGCTAGAGATTCTTGGCTTGCCCCAACCGGCACGGATGACCGGACGTTCGTTGATCGAACCAGCCGATGTGGTCACCACCTCCGGCAGTCAACCCCAGGCCCTGCAGGTTTAAGCCTCCTGGTTTCGGGCCTTGCTGGCCCGGGCCCGGGGTGTTGCCGTTACTTCGATAAGCTTGGCCGATGCTTATTGCCATTCTCTCCTGGGTCTGGATCGGCACCGGTGTGCTGCTGATCGTCAGTGTCCTTCTGCACAGTCCGAAGGGCGATGGCATGGGCGGTCTGGCCAGCAGCGGTGGCTCCATGTTCAGCAGCGCCCGCAGCGCTGAAGACACCCTGAATCGGATCAGCTGGACCCTGCTCGCAGTTTTTCTCGGTCTGGCCGTGCTGCTCAGTGCGGGCTGGTTGCGTTGAGCCCGATCAATCGCCGCAGTCTGCTCGCCGCCCTTGGCGCCATGCTTAGCCCGTTGCTCGGCGGCCGAGCGGCCGAGGCGGCCTCAAAGGCGAATGACCCCAATTGGCAGCTCAGTGAGGCGGCCTGGAAACAACGGCTCAGTCCGGCGGCCTTTGCCGTGCTCAGGCGCGAGGGCACCGAGCCGCCATTCAGCAGTCCGCTCGACAAGGAAAAGCGCAAGGGCACTTTTGTCTGTGCCGGTTGCCAGCTGCCCTTGTTCAGCTCCAGCGCCAAATTCGACAGCCGCACCGGCTGGCCAAGTTTCTGGCAGCCCTTGCCGAATGCGGTGGTCACCAAACTTGATTTCAAGTTGATCCTGCCCCGCACCGAATACCACTGCCGACGTTGCGGTGGCCACCAGGGGCATGTCTTCAACGACGGCCCCCGTCCCACCGGCAAGCGTTACTGCAACAACGGCGTCGCACTGAATTTCATTCCAGGCTGAAGGCGGTTATTCGGGTATCGAGGTGAGCCGATCCCTGGGTGACGGAAGTGCCCAAGGTTGATGGCCGACCATAAAAAAGGGCCCCCGAAGGGGCCCACATTCAGAGCAGTCGCTTCTGATCAGTAGTCGAAGTCGCCGCCCATGCCGCCGCCGCCGGCTGGAGCTGCTTCCTTCTTGTCAGGCATGTCAGCCACGATGCACTCGGTGGTGAGCACCATGCCGGCAATGGAGGCGGCGTTCTGCAGCCCCGAGCGAGTCACCTTGGCGGGGTCGACAATGCCGGCAGCCAGCATGTCCACGTACTCACCGGTGGCGGCGTTGTAACCCTCATTGAAGGGCATGCCCTTGACGTGCTCGGCCACGACGGCGCCGTTGACGCCGGCGTTCTGGGCGATCCGCATCAACGGAGCGCTCAGGGCGGAGGCCACGATGGTGGCACCGATCAGCTCCTCACCGGAGAGATTGGCAGCCGCCCACTCTTCCAGGGCCGGAGCCAGGTGAGCAAGGGTGGTGCCGCCGCCTGGAACGATGCCCTCCTCAACAGCCGCCTTGGTGGCGTTGATGGCATCTTCGAGGCGCAGCTTCTTGTCCTTCATCTCGGTTTCGGTGGCAGCGCCCACCTTCACCACGGCCACACCACCGGAGAGCTTGGCCAGGCGTTCCTGGAGCTTCTCTTTGTCGTAGGTGGAGTCGGTTTCGTCGATCTGCTTGCGGATCTGCTCGACCCGGGCTTTGACGGCCACTTCGTTGCCATCGGCCACGATGGTGGTGGTGTCTTTGTTGATGGTGATGCGGCGGGCAGTGCCGAGCATCTCCAGCTTGGTGTTCTCCAGCTTGAGACCGGCGTCCTCGGTGATCAGCTGACCATTGGTGAGAACGGCGATGTCTTCGAGCATGGCCTTGCGGCGATCACCGAAGCCGGGGGCCTTGACGGCAGCCACATTGAGCACACCGCGCAGGCGGTTCACCACCAGGGTGGCAAGGGCTTCCTTCTCGATGTCTTCGGCGATGATCAGCAGGGGCTTGCCGGTGCGGGCAATCTGCTCGAGCACAGGCACGAGATCCTGCACCAGACCGATCTTCTTGTCGGTGAGCAGGATGTAGGGCTCCTCGAGGATGGCTTCCATCCGCTCGGTGTCGGTGGCGAAGTAGGGCGAGATGTAGCCCTTGTCGAAGCGCATGCCCTCGGTGACCTCCAGTTCGGTGGTCATCGACTTGCCTTCTTCCAGGGAGATCACCCCTTCCTTACCCACTTTGTCCATCGCATCGGCGATCATCCGGCCGACTTCTTCGTCGTTGCCGGCGGAGATGGTGCCCACCTGGGCGATGGCGTTGGAATCGGAGATCGGCTTGGCATGCTCCTCGATCTTCTTGACGAGGAAGTCGGAGGCCTTGTCGATGCCCTTTTTGAGGGTGATGGCGTTGGCGCCGGCGGCCACGTTGCGCAGACCCGCCTTGACCATGGCATGGGCCAGGACGGTGGCGGTGGTGGTGCCATCACCGGCGGCGTCGTTGGTTTTGGAAGCGGCCTGACGGATCAGGGCCACGCCGGTGTTCTCGATGTGATCCTCGAGTTCGATCTCCTTGGCGATCGTGACGCCGTCATTGATGATCTGGGGTGCGCCGAATTTCTTTTCGAGCACCACGTTGCGGCCCTTGGGGCCGAGGGTGACAGCCACGGCTTCAGCCAGGATGTCGATGCCTTTTTCGAGGGCCCGTCGGGCGTTCTCGTTATAAATGATGCGTTTGGCCATGGGAATTCAGTCTCTGAAGAAGAGGATGGGGTGAAGCGGGAACAGCGGACCGGGAGCAGCGGACCGGGACCTGGGTTCAGTGAACGATCGCCAGGATGTCCTTTTCGGAGAGCAGCACGAATTCGTTGCCGCCGAGCTTGATGTCGGTGCCGGCGTACTTGCTGTAGAGCACCTGATCGCCGACGCTCACCTCAGGGGATTGGCGGGTGCCGTCGTCGTTGCGCTTGCCGGGGCCCACTTGAACCACCTCACCCACTTGGGGCTTTTCCTGGGCGGTGTCAGGAAGCAGGATTCCGCCGGCGGTTTTTTCGTCGGAGTCTGAAACCTTGACAAAGACACGGTCTCCGAGCGGCTTGACCGTGGAGACGGTGAGAGAAACAGCAGCCATGATTCAGTGCGACAACAACAGGGATGACGCCGATGACGTCATGAAACGGACGAGTTGGCACTCGTGCTCGTTGACTGCCAACCTATGGCAGCAGCGTGATCAGGCGCAATCCGCAGCAGGGGCGGTTCACCGAACAGCCAACGGCGCCACAATCGGTTGTTCGGGGCCAATCCCCCTGCCAGTGGTAAGTTGACTCCGCTTTCGGCGGGTATGGATCCCGCTGTGCGATCCCCAATCTTTCCTATGGCTGCTGCTGCTCCCGTCAACACCGGCTCTAAGGGCGTTGTGCGCCAAGTGATCGGTCCAGTGCTCGACGTGGAATTTCCTGCCGGCAAACTGCCACGCATCTTCAATGCCCTGCGCATCAGTGGCCGCAACTCCGCCGGACAGGAGATCGCCCTGACGGCCGAGGTGCAGCAGCTGCTCGGAGATCACCGCGTACGGGCGATCTCGATGAGCTCCACCGACGGTCTGGTGCGCGGCATGGAAGCCTTAGACACCGGCTCACCGATCTGTGTCCCGGTGGGAGAAGCCACCCTCGGCCGCATTTTTAACGTGCTTGGGGAGCCGGTGGACGAGCTCGGTCCTGTCACATCCAAGCTGACCGCCTCAATCCACCGCGAAGCTCCCAAGCTCACCGAGCTGGAAACCAAGCCCAAGGTGTTTGAAACCGGCATCAAGGTGATCGACCTGCTCGCCCCCTACCGCCAAGGCGGCAAGGTCGGCCTGTTTGGCGGTGCTGGCGTCGGCAAAACGGTGCTGATCCAGGAGCTGATCAACAACATCGCCAAGGAGCACGGCGGCGTCTCGGTGTTCGGTGGTGTGGGCGAGCGCACCCGCGAAGGCAACGACCTCTACGAAGAGTTCAAGGAATCCGGAGTGATCAACTCCGAGGATCTGACCAAGTCAAAAGTGGCGCTCTGCTTCGGCCAGATGAACGAGCCTCCCGGTGCTCGCATGCGCGTGGGCCTTTCGGCGCTCACCATGGCGGAGCACTTCCGCGATGTGAACAACCAGGATGTCCTGCTCTTCATCGATAATATCTTCCGCTTCGTCCAGGCAGGATCGGAAGTGAGCGCCCTGTTGGGTCGCATGCCGTCCGCCGTGGGTTATCAGCCCACCCTTGGCACCGACGTCGGCGAGCTCCAAGAGCGCATCACCTCCACCCTTGCAGGCTCCATCACATCGATTCAGGCTGTGTATGTGCCTGCCGACGATCTGACCGATCCAGCTCCCGCCACCACCTTTGCCCACCTCGATGCCACCACGGTTCTGAGCCGTGGTTTGGCCTCCAAAGGCATCTACCCGGCTGTGGATCCTCTCGATTCCACCAGCACGATGCTTCAGCCGGCCGTCGTCGGAGATGATCACTACCGGACAGCGAGGGCAGTGCAATCTACACTGCAGCGTTATAAGGAACTTCAGGATATCATTGCCATTCTTGGTCTTGATGAACTTTCTGAAGACGATCGCAGTACCGTGAACCGGGCCCGCAAGATCGAGAAATTCCTCTCTCAGCCCTTTTTCGTGGCCGAGATCTTCACGGGTATGTCCGGCAAATACGTGAAGTTGGAAGACACCATCAAGGGCTTCAACATGATTCTTGCTGGTGAGCTTGATGATCTTCCCGAAGCAGCTTTCTATCTGGTCGGCACGGTTGAAGATGTCAGGGCGAAGGCAGAAAAGCTGAGCGCTGAAGCTAAATCCTGACTTGATCATTGTTGAATCGCCATTCTGAAGACCCCCGCCGATGACAATCAACCTGCGCGTTCTGGCACCTGATCAGAGCGTTTTCGATGGCGATGCCGACGAGGTGATCCTGCCCAGCACCACAGGCCAACTGGGTATCTTGCCGGGCCATGTGTCCTTGCTGACGGCCCTTGATGTGGGCGTGATGCGTTTGCGGATGGGCAAGGATTGGACCTCCATTGCCTTGATGGGCGGTTTTGCCGAGGTGGAAGCGAACCAGGTGACTGTGCTGGTGAACATCGCTGAACTCGGCTCCAGCATTCAGCCTGATGAGGCCCAGAAGGCCCTTGATGAGGCCCAACTTGCGGCCACCGGCTTTGAGGGGCAACCTTCAAGCAGCGACAAGATCAAGGCCCAGCAGACCCTGGCCCGTGCGCGCGCACGTCTCCAGGCCAGCCGAGCCTCCTGAAGACTGGAGACACCACAGCCAGGTCATGAAAAAAGCGCCCTTTGGGGCGCTTTTTTGTTGGTATGGCTTGGGCGTTTATTGCGCTTTGGCCAGCTGATTCAGGCCGTACCGCAGAAGGTGACGTCGGGGAACTTGAGCTTGGCCTCATCCAGCGACTTGCCTTTGCCTTCTTCCTGCCAGTAATTGATCACCTCAGTGGCCTTGTTGAGGATTTCAACGCGCTCGTTGTCGGTGATCCAGGATTTGGCTTCCAGTTCCGTCTTCATCGTTTCCCAGGCATCTTCGCGAGGCCAGAAGAAGTAGGAGGTGAGGGGGCTGGGGCCACCGCCGACGATCTGATCGACGGCCAGGGCGACGTTGGTGGGCAGCCAGAGGATCTTGAGCAAAAAGCGGCCCTCATCGGCTTTCGGCGTATGACCGGAAGGAACGCCGTCCTCATCAACCGTGGCCGTGGCCAGGGCCGCACTGGCGCCGCTCAGGGCCGGCCGCCCTTTCGTGGTGCCCTCGTCGTCTTCAGCGGCAGCAGCGGTTTCCGCCGGGCTGTGACGGGTCAGCTCCCTATTGGCAGCTCCTGGTTCGGGCGAGCTGGGGGCTGGCACACGCTTTACCGTGGCTGGAACGGATGCAGGAGTGGAGGCTTCGGCCGCCTCAATCTCTGGAGCAGCACTGTCTGGGGCCGTCATGGGTTCGGCGCTCAAGGCATAAAATCAAACATCAAACCTACCAGCCCAGCCGAGACACCCCTGAGTCAGCAAGCCGTTCTGCTCTTCGATATCGATGGCGTGATCAGGGATGTGGGCGGCAGTTACCGTCGCGCCCTGGTTGAAACCGTGAAGCATTTTTGCGGTTGGAGTCCGCAAGCTGCAGCGATTGATGCGCTCAAGGGCGAAGGAATCTGGAACAACGACTGGGATGCAGCACTGGAGCTGCTGCGCCGCCATGGCCACAGCCCCTTGCCGGCCCATGCCGCCCTGGTGGATGTCTTCAGCCGCTTTTATTTCGGTGGCGATCCCCAGGCGGATCCCGCCAGTTGGAGCGGTTTCATTCGCAACGAACCGTTGCTGGTGGAGGCGGCCTTCTTCGAGAGCCTCAGCGCTGCCGGGATCGCCTGGGGATTCGTCAGTGGTGCCGAGCCCAGCTCGGCTCGCTATGTGCTTTCGGGCCGGCTGGGCCTGGGTGATCCGCCCCTGGTGGCCATGGGCGATGCTCCCGACAAGCCTGATCCCGCCGGCCTGCTTCGGCTCGCCACCAGCCTTTGTGCTGGCACCCTGGGGGCCGGAGCCCCACCTGTCGCCTATCTCGGTGACACCGTGGCTGACGTGCAGACGGTGCTTAACGCCCGCAGACAACGGCCCGATCAGCGCTGGCTGAGCCTGGCGGTGGTACCACCTCACCTGCAGGTTCCGGGTCTGGAGGAGCAGCGCAGCGCCTACGAAGACAGCCTGCGCGCTGCCGGAGCCGATCGCTTGCTCCCCTCCACCTCCGCACTTCAGCCCGCCGGCCTGCTCAAGTGGCTGGCCTCAGGCTCCTGATTCAGCGCTCCAGCGCCGCCACCGACTTGAGCGCGGCGGCGCTGAGCACCTCATGGCCGCCCGCTGTCACGGCCACATCGTCTTCGATGCGGATGCCGATGCCTTTCCAGCGGGGATCAATGCTTGGTTGACCTTCCGGGATGGGAAGCCGATCACTCACGTACAAACCTGGCTCCACCGTGAGCACCATGCCCGGCTCCAGCGGCTGCGGATGCTCGCCGAGGCGATAGGCCCCGACATCGTGGACATCGAGGCCCAGCCAGTGGCCGGTGCGGTGCATGTAGAGGTGGCGGTAGGCCCCTTGCTCGATCAGGCCATCCACCTCTCCCACCAGCAGGCCCAGGTCCACCAGCCCCTCGACGAGCACCCGTAGGGCCGCCCCATGCACCTGCTCGGCATCGGCCTCGGGCCTGACCGTGGCGATCGCCTTCTCCTGGGCGGCGAGTACGAGTTCATAGAGGGCGCGTTGCTCTGCGCTGAAGCGCCCGTTGATGGGGAAGGTTCGGGTGATGTCGCCGTTGTAGTAATCGCTGAGGCTGCAGCCGGCATCGATCAACAACAGGTCGCCACCGACAAGCGGGGCGTTGTTGCTGGTGTAGTGCAGCACGCAGGCATTGTCTCCGCCCGCCACGATCGAGCCGTAGGCCGGTCCGCGCGCCCCCTGCTCCATGAAGTGCTGCTCGATCACCGCCTGCACCTGCCGCTCATTGAGCCCCGGCCGCGCCAGCTGGCGGGCCCGTTCATGGGCCTCCGCTGAGATCCGTCCGGCCAGCCGCATCCGCTCGAGTTCATCGGCAGACTTGCGCAGTCGCAGCGCGTGCAGGAGCGGGCAGGGTGCCACCAGGCCCATGGCCGCCTGGCCGTTGCGCGGGGCACGGTCGAGCTGGGCTGCCCAGGCAGCCAGCAGCAACGGCTCCACATCCGGATGGCGACCTATCCGGAAGGCCAGGCCCTCCGCTCCCTGCAGATAGCCGCCCAGCCGCTCCGCCAGCTCCTGGCGGGGATGGGCCAGATCGGCCCCGAACTGTTCGACGGCTCCTTCACATCCCCAGCGGAACCCGTTCCAGACCTCGGCGGCAGGATCCTTCGGCTCCACGAACAGAACGAAGGGGTGCTCGGGGCAATGGGGCAGGAACAGGGCCACCGCGCCGGGTTCATCAAAGCCGGTGAGATACCAGAAATCGCTCTGCTGGCGGAACGGATGCTCCACATCGGCATGGTGGGTGACCAGCGGCGCCGCCGGAATAACGGCCGCCACGCCGCCGAGCTGGTCAAGAAAGCGCGCTCGGCGCTGGCCGAACTCTGCGGCGGTGATCACCATGGAGGCAAGCTCAGAACAGCAGGACGTTGGCACAACCGATTAAATGAATGGTATGGGTCCCAGAGTGCAAGGACGGTATGGGCATGAGCCGGCCACGATGACGCTGAGCGGATGAACGAGCTGCTTGGGCTGGCCGGATTGGTCGCCTTCATTCTGGTGGGTTCGGCGGTTTGCTCCGGCGTGGAAGCCGCCATGCTCACGGTCAACCCGCTGCGGGTCTACGAACTGGCAGGCCGCGACCGGCCGGTGCGGGGCGCCAAAGCGCTGCTGGCGCTCAAGACACGCATGGGCCGGGCCCTGGCGGTGCTCGTCATTCTCAACAACGGCTTCAACATCTTCGGCAGCCTGATGCTGGGCAGCTACGCCGGCTGGGTGTTCGCCTCCCAGGGGATCGACAGGGTGGCCCTGCCCCTGTTCTCCGTTGGGCTAACCATTCTGGTCATCCTGCTGGGCGAGATCCTGCCCAAGGCGATCGGCAGCCGTCTGGCCCTGCCGGTGTCCCTGGCCAGCGCCGCTCCGCTCGGCCTGGCCCTGAAATTGATGCTGCCGCTGGTGCTGGTGCTGGAGCGGCTGTTGCCGGCGATCACCGCCGAGAGTGAACTCACCACCGATGAGGGCGAGATCCGCCTGCTGGCCAGGCTGGGCTCGCGCACTGGCCAGATCGAAGCCGATGAAGCCGCGATGATCGGCAAGGTGTTCCAGCTCAATGACCTGACGGCTCGCGACCTGATGGTGCCGCGGGTGTCGGCGCCGACCCTCTCGGCTGAGACCCAGCTGGAGAGCGCCAAGGCGTTGCTGCTGGCCAACACAGCCGCCTGGTGGGTGGTGCTGGGGCGCGAAGTGGATGAGGTGCTCGGGGTGGCCAGTCGCGAAAGCCTGCTGGCGGCCCTGGTGGAGGGCCGGGGTCAGGCCACCGCCTTGAGCCTGACCCTGCCGGTGGAATTCGTGCCGGAGATGATCCGGGCTGATCGCCTGCTGACTGCCTTCCGGCGCAGCAGCCATTCGGTGCGGGTGGTGGTGGATGAGTTCGGCGGCTTCGTCGGTGTGATCGGTGCCGATGCCGTGCTGGCCGTGCTGGCTGGCTGGTGGCGCCGGCCCCAACCGGCGGCGGAGCCGATCCCGTGAGCGCGACCCTGCGGGCCCCCCATGAGGTCATCCAAGCCGACAGCCCAAGCCGCTGCGAGGCGCAGTTGCTGCGCTGGCGCCAGCGCCTGGTACTCAGCGAACGGGAGCGCTCCGCCCTGGCCCCCGAGCTGGCGGGCCTCGATCGCCAGCTGCAGCGCCTGGCCGCCCGCCGGCTCCAGGTGGCCGTTTTCGGCCGGGTCGGGGTGGGTAAATCGAGCCTGCTCAATGCCTTGCTCGGGGAGGAGCGCTTCGCCACCGATCTGGCCCATGGCTGCACCCGCCTTCAGCAGCAGCAGGCCTGGAATCAGCCGATCTCCGGGCTTGCGGGCCTCGCCTTGATCGACACACCGGGCATCGATGAAGTCGCTGCTGCTGCCCGCCACCGCCTGGCGGCCCGGGTGGCGCTTGCGGCAGACCTGGTTCTGTTCGTGCTCGATGGCGACCTCACGGCACCGGAATCCCGGGCGCTGGAGCAGATGCTGCGCCTCGGCAAACCCCTGCTGCTGGTGGTCAACCGGATCGATTGCTGGCCTGCAGCTGAACGGGAGGCGCTGCTGGCGAGCATCCGTGGGCGTCTGCCGTCGGCGGCCCGGGATCTTGAACTGGTGGCGGTCTCGGCGGCGCCACGGCGGGCCCGGCTGCGCAGCGATGGCCGGGTCCGCAGCGAGCCGGTGGCGGCGGCGATCGGACCGCTCCAGGATCGATTGCTGGCCCTGCTCGAAGAACGTGGCCGCCTCCTGCTCGTGCTCAATGGCCTGCGTGCAGGTGATCGCTTCAGCCGGCACCTGCAGGCCTGGCGCCTGGGGCAGCACCGCAGGGCGGCCCAGGGGCTGATCGGCCGCTTTGCCGCACTCAAGGCCACCGGCGTGGCGACCAACCCCTTGGTGCTGATGGATCTGGCCGGATCGATGGCCATCGATGCGGCTTTGGTGGTGCAGCTCTGCCGGCTCTACGGTCTCAAGATCAATGGGGCCCAGGCCAGGCGCCTGCTGGGCCGGCTCAGTGGCCACGGCGCCCTGCTGGGCGGCACCCAGATCGGCATCCAGCTGCTGCTGGGCGGGTTGCGCCAGCTGCTTCTTCTTGCCGCTCCGTTCAGCGGTGGCTTGTCGCTGGCGCCTGCCGCACCGGTCGCCCTGGCCCAGGCCGCCCTGGCCGTGCACACCACCCGTCGCACCGGCCGGCTGGCGGCGGCCGAACTCCAGCTCGGTGCCCGCCTCGGCCTCGGTGGTCCCGGTGGCCTGCTCAGGCGCCTGGCCGAGCAGGATCCCCAGGTGAACCGCTGGCTGCGTCACTGCCAGGCCAGCGACGGCGGCCTGGCCAAGGCCCTGCTGCCGTGAGCGATCTGGCCCTGTTCGGCACCAGTGCTGATCCGCCCAGCCTCGGCCACCGTGCCCTGCTCGCCGGGCTCGCCAACCACTACCCCGAGGTGCGCACCTGGGCCAGTGACAATCCCTTCAAGCAGCACGGGGCGTCCTTGATGGTTCGGGCCGCCTTGCTGCAGGCGGTGGTCGATGGTCTCGCCAATCCTCGCCTGCGCCTGGCCCAGGAGCTCAGCAGCCCCCGGGCGCTCGACACCCTGGAGCGGGCGGCCCAGCTCTGGCCAGGCTCCCGGCTGGTGTTTGTGCTGGGCAGCGACCTGTTGCCCCAGATCCAGACGTGGTATGCGGTTGAGGCGATTCTCAGCCGCTGTCGCCTGGCTGTGGTGCCTCGCCATGGCTGGCCGCTGCAGGCGGCCCAGCTCGATGGCCTGCGCCAGCGGGGCGGCGAACTCGAGATCCTTCCCCTAGAGATCCCCGCCACGGCCAGCTCCCTGATCCGCCTCCACCCCGACCCCGAACTGGTGCCCGAGGAGCTGTGGCCGATGCTGCGGGAGCAGAATCTCTATGGCTTCCGTTCTTGTGAACCCAGCCAGGCGCCGCCTGCTCGGCCCAATCCCCTTCGCCACCGCCCCGTGCGCTGATGCGTCTTGCCCTGGCCCAGATCAACCCGCTGATCGGTGATCTGCAGGGCAATGCAGCCCTGTTGCTCGAGGCCAGCCGCCAGGCCGCAGCGGCCGGTGCCGATCTGGTGGTCAGCCCGGAACTCTCGCTCTGGGGCTATCCCCCCCGCGACCTGCTGTTGCGGCCGGCCCTGCTGCGCCAGCAGGCGGAGGTGCTGCGTGCCATTGCCAGCGAACTGCCCCGGGATCTGGGTCTGTTGGTGGGGGTGGCCGAGCCCCTGGCTGGCGAAAACCTGCCGGCCCTGCACAACTCGGTGGCCTTGGTGGAACCTGGTGTCTGGCGGATCGTGGCCCGCAAGCGCCTGCTGCCCAGCTACGACGTCTTCGATGAGCGTCGTTATTTTCGCCCGGCCGACCAAGCCTGCCTGCTGGAGGTGGAGCGCCGCGGCCGGCGCTGGTCGATCGGCCTGACCATCTGCGAAGACCTCTGGGTGGAGGAGGACGTGCTCGGCCACCGGCTCGCCGGGGCCGATCCGATCGCCGAGCTGTTGCCCCAGCGGCCCGACCTGCTGCTGAACATCTCGGCCTCCCCCTTCGTGCAGGGCAAGCCGGGCCTGCGTCGCCGGCTGGCTGCCGCGGCGGCGGCCCGGCTGGGCTGCCCGGTGGTGTACGTGAACCAGGTGGGTGGCAACGACGAGCTGGTTTTTGATGGCGCCAGCTTCGTGGTCGATGGGGCCGGCCAGGTTCTGCTGCAAATGCCCTGCGCCGCGGCTTCCCTGGCGCTGTGGACGCTGCCGCAGCCCGGGGCGGAGCCAGCGGATCCAGCCGCGAAGCCGCTGCCCACAGAGGAGCCTGAGCCGCTCGAGCAACTGTTCCGGGTGCTGGTGCTGGGGGTGCGCGATTACGCCCGCAAGTGTGGCTTCGAGCGGGCCCTGCTGGGCCTCAGCGGCGGGATTGATTCCGCCCTTGTCGCGGTGATCGCGGCGGCAGCGCTGGGTGGGGACCACGTTGAGGCCCTGCTGCTGCCCTCCCCCTACAGCTCCGAGGGCTCCCGCTCCGATGCCACCGCCCTGGCTGAAAGGCTCGGCATCCGGCATCAGCTCGTGGCGATTGCCAGCTTGATGAACGGCTTCGATGAGGCCCTGAGCGGCCCCTTGCAGGGGGCTCCGCTCGGCCTGACAGCTGAGAACCTGCAATCGCGGATCCGCGGCACCCTGCTGATGGCGGTGGCCAACCAGCAAGGCCAGCTGCTGCTTGCCACCGGTAACAAGTCGGAGCTGGCGGTGGGGTACTGCACCCTCTACGGCGATATGAATGGCGGCCTGGCCGTGATCGGCGATCTCTACAAAACCACCGTGTTCCGCCTCTGCGCCTGGCTGGATTCGCCGGCGGCCGGCCCCTGCCGCTCCAGCTTGGCCCTGCCGCGCAACGGCGAACTGATCGGCAGCGCCATTCGCGAGAAACCGCCCAGCGCCGAACTGCGCCCCGATCAACGCGATACCGACTCCCTTCCCGATTACGACGAACTCGATCCGCTGCTCAAAGCCTTCATCCAGGATCTGCGCAGCCCTGAGCAACTGATTGCCGCTGGCGTGGAAGCCTCCTTGGCCCAGCGGGTGCACCGGCTGTTGCGGCGGGCCGAATTCAAGCGCCGGCAGGCGGCTCCCCTGCTCAAGGTCAGCGACAGGGCCTTCGGCAGTGGCTGGCGCATGCCGATCGCGGCAGGGCCGCCCTGAGTGTTTTCCGCAGCTCCCGATCACAGGCTTGGCCCCGGCAACGCGGGATTTTCCACGCAAACCCCTGCAATCGGGCCTGATGCCCGCCAATCTGGGATCAGCTTCTGAGTTGCATGACAGCCAATGGCCCGGCGGCGCCGATCGCGAGCATCGGCGTTCCCACCGAGATCAAGCGGGATGAGCAGCGGGTGGCACTCACTCCCGATGGGGTGAGTGAGCTGGTCTCCAACGGTCTGGAAGTGCGTGTTCAGACTGGAGCCGGCACCGGCGCCGGGATCAGCGACGAGAGCTATGCCGCCGTGGGCGCCCGCCTGGTGAGCTGTGAAGAGGCCTGGGCCGCCCACCTGGTGGTCAAGGTCAAGGAACCGCAGCGAGAGGAGTTCGGCTTCCTGCGCCGCGATCTGGTCCTGTTCACCTACCTGCACCTGGCCGCCTATCCCGATGTGGGCCGGGCCCTGCTTGAGGCCGGCACCACCGGGGTGGCCTACGAAACGGTCCAGCTCGACAACGGCAACCTTCCCCTGCTGGCGCCGATGAGTGAGATCGCCGGTCGCCTGGCGGCCCAGGTGGGGGCCCATCTGCTGGAGAAACCCCATGGCGGTCGTGGCGTGCTGATCGGTGGCTGCACCGGGGTGCGTCCCGCCCGGGTGGTGGTGCTCGGCGGTGGCACGGTGGGCTGGAACGCGGCCCGGCTGGCGGCGGCCATGGACGCCGAGGTGCTGCTGCTCGACCATTCGCCCCAGCGCCTGCGGACTCTGGAGTCGGATCGGCGTGGCCGGATGACCGGCCTGGTGAGCAGCCGCACCTTGATCGAGCGGCTGGTGCCGAGTGCCGATCTGTTGATCGGAGCCGTGCTCACCCCCGGCGGGCGGGCGCCAACGCTGGTGGATGAGGATCTGGTGCGGCGGATGAAACCGGGTTCGGTGATCGTCGATGTGGCGATCGATCAGGGGGGCTGCATCGCCACCAGCCGCGAAACCACCCACACCGATCCGGTCGTCACGATTCACGGCGTGCAGCACTATGCCGTCGGCAACATGCCCGGGGCTGTCCCCTTCACCTCCACCGAAGCCCTGATGAGTGTCACGCTCCCCTACATCGTCGGCATTGCCGGCCGCGGCCTGCTGGAAGCCGTCACCGAGCGGCCCGAACTGCTCTCAGGGCTCAACACCGTGGATGGTGCGGTCTGCCATCCCGGCGTCGCCAAGGCCCTGGGGGTGCCCACCCGCCACCCGATGGCCTGCCTGCGCTGAATCCCTTATGTGTCCCCTAAAGGGGCCGCAGGGGGGGCAGGGGCCGGCTTAGGGCCTCCACCGCAATCCCCTCGCGCAGGGCCAGCAGCAGGCCAGCGGCTTCCGCGTAGCTCGCCGCCTTCAAGGCCTTGAGGCCGAGGGCTTCGGCGGTGACTGCCAGCAAACAGGGATTGCCTTCCACCGCGATCAGGGGGATGCCGCGCTCGGCGCAGCTGAGCACCGCCTGGCCGCCTAGCGCCCCCGCCGGTGCCACCACCGCCCCGATCTGGCTGGGGTGGAGCAGGCCTGCCCGCAGCGGCGCGGCGTTGGCGTTGGTGGTGGCGATGGAGGTGGTGGCACCGGCGGCATCGTCTGCAGAGAAGAGCTCGACGAGATCGGGCGCCCGGCTCAGCCCCACCAGCACGCAGGCCAGAAAGGTGTGGCCGAGTTCCTCAGCGGCGGCCCGGCCATCGAGGCCAGGGTCAAGCGGCAGGGGCGCCAGGGCCGGAGCATGGGCACAGGGCAGGCCGAGGTGGCGGCCCAGCAGGTGGCTGATCAGCGCCTCGGCCCCGGCCAGGCCATCCACCCCGCCGCCCTGGCGGTAGGCCTGCAGGGCTTCACTGCCGGCGTCTTCGGGGAAGCGGGTCACCACCGCGATCGCGCTGGCTCCCTCCGAGCGCAGCCGCTCGGCGGCGCGCAGCAGGGTGGCGGGGGCAGCCAGCTGGCCCCAGCTCACGCCGCTGGGCCCTGCGCAGAGGCTCACCCCAACGGCCTCATCGGTGGTCACCACCGGCCCGATCGCGAGGCCCAGGGTGGCCCGGCAGGCCTCGGCCACCTGCAGATGGCGCAGCCGCAACTCCGGCTCGATCGCCGCATCCAACAGCAGGCCCAGGCGCTGCTGGCGCACCGGGGCAAGGGCAAGGGCGCCGCTGGCAAAGCGATCGAGCGCCCAGCCCTCCACGTAGTGGAGGCGGGGATCGCTCCAGTAGAGGGCGGCCCCATTCATCACGTTGGGATGGGTGATCAGGCAACCACTGGCGGCGGCCAGCAACCGCGCTGCCGGCAGGCCGTCGCCGGCAAAACCGCCGATCTGGCAGCCGATTCCGGTCGGGATCACCAGCAGGGTGGGCAGGGGAGCCAACGGACTCACGGGCACAGGAGCACCGCCTCAATCCGCAGCCTGCGCCAACCAGGCTCGCCATCAGCGGCAGGCTCTGCGGCCGTGATCGCCCAGCGCAGCGGTTCCCCCTTTTCCCCCAACGCTGCGAGCAGCTGGGGCAGCAAGGGACCTGGCGCCGTCTCCAGCCAGAGATCCAACCGCTGCAACTTCATCCTTCCTGGAGCGAGCGGCCTTGGCCCGCCGGGGGCCGCTCCATCACTGGAACTGCCCGAACTGCAACTCATACACAGCATCTTCCTGGCCGGCCAGCAATTTGAGGTCGCTGCGGGGGTAGGAGACGCACAGGAGGGCGTAACCCTCGGCCTGCAGCTCGGCCTTTACCCCCATCGCTTCGCTCTGATCGACCGTGCCCTCGCTCAACTTGGCGGCGCAGGTGGTGCAGACACCCGAGCAACAGGAGCTGGGCAGGGGCACACCGGCCAGTTCCGCTGCCGCCAGCACGGTCTGGTCGGCGCGGCAGCTGAACGTATGCATGGTGCCGCTCAGCTCGGCAACAACCGTGAAGCTCTCACTCATGACAGGCGGGGGGAGACGGGGGTCCAGTGGTCGGGGTGGGGGGCCAGGTATTCGGAGGCGGAGGCGGAGGCGGAGGTGGCCTGCGCTGATTCCCCACGGGCGCTCAGAACCAGGTCGAAGCTGATCGAGAGGCGCACATCGTCGGCATCTTGATTGAGCGTGACGGCATGGTCGGTGCTGGCCGGGAACAGAACCAGCAGTCCAGCCTCGGGGGCCACATCCAGCCAGGCCGCATTGAGCGGATGGTTGGCGGCGATCGGTCCAGCATGGCCGACACCCAGCCCCGGCACGAGCTCGTTCAGCTGGCGTGGGGCGAACAGGCGCAGCGAACCGCCCCGCCCGGAGCCGTCGCCGTTGAGATAAAAGACGGCGCTGAGGTGGGCATTGGGGTGGTGATGGCGGCCCACCACCATGCCCTCTTCGCTGACCACCGGCCAGCTGCGCTGGATGAACAGGGCGATCTCCTCGAGCTTGAAGCCGAGGGCTTCGAGGTAGGCCCAGGCCTGAGCTTCAACTTGTTCGCGCAACCAGGCAAAACCAGGTAAGCGGTGCAGCTGCCAGACACCATTGAGATCGCCGGTCCAGGCACAACCTGGATCCGGGTTGCTGAGGGTGCTGCCGCGCAGGGCGAGCACGTCCTGCATCATCGCCGCCGTTGTCAGCGGGTCGGGCCCCAGGGCCACCCGCCCGAGGGCGAGCGGAAACAGCGGCTGAATCTGGAGCGTCTGGAGCGCCAGCTCAAGCCATCGCCGAGCCACCCACCACTTCCAGAATTTCCTGGGTGATGGCCGCCTGGCGGGCTTTGTTGTAATCCAGGGTGAGCGTCTTGGCGAGCTCCTTGGCGTTGTCGCTGGCGTTGTTCATGGCCGTCATCCGGCTGGCCAGTTCACTGGCGGCCGCCTCCTGCAACGAACGCAGCAGTTGGTTATCGAGATAGAGGGGCAGCAGCGCATTGAGCAGCTGGTCGGGGCTCTGCTCGAACAGGAATTCGCTCTGAAGCGCCGGAACCTCATTGGCAGACGAGGCGCCACGCTCCACGGTGAGCAGGCCTTCGCGGGTGGTGAGCCGGAAGATTTCGTCATCCTGGGCCGCCACACCCTGGGGATCGAGGGGTAGCAGGGTCTGGGAGACCGGAGCACTGCTCACCAGGTTGACGAATTTCGTGTAGATCATCTCAACTCTGTCGGTGCTTCCCGAGAGAAATTCGGCGAGAATCTCATCACCAATCTTGCCGGCCTCTGCTGCGGTTGGCACCTGCTCCAAGCCGGTGAAGGTGGAGAGGATCGGGTAGGAGCGGTTCTTGAAATAGCCGGTGGCCTTGCGGCCGATCAGGACCAGTTCCACCGTGAAGCCCTGATTCTTGAGCTCGGCGAAACGCTGTTCGGTGCGCTTGATGATGTTGGCGTTATAGCCGCCACAGAGGCCTCGATCGGCACTCACCACCACCAGGGTGATGTGGCGGAGGGGTCGCTCCTGTTCCAGCAGCGGCGTGTTGCTGACATCCTCGAAGCGAAGCCGCGACTGGAGATTTTCCAACATGCGTGCCAAGCGATCGGCGAAAGGCCGGGAGCGCAGCACCTGTTCCTGGGCCCGCCTGACCTTGGCTGCCGCCACCAGACGCATGGCCTCGGTGATCTTGCGGGTGTTCTTGACCGAACTGATCCGGTCGCGGATTGCTTTGAGGTTCGCCATGGTTCAGATGCCTCAGGCGGTGGCCAGAAGGGTGGATTTGACTTCGTTGATGGCCGCCTTCAACAACGCCTCAGACGCGTCGTTCATCTGCTTATCGGTCTGAATCTGTTCGATGAACGCCGAGGCATTGGATTTGAGGTACTCCCGCAGCTCACGCACGAACTGGCTGCACAGTTCAACGGGAACCTCATCGATCAGGCCCTTGACACCGGCATAGACCACAGCCACCTGCTCGGCCAGGATCAGCGGGCTGAATTGCGGCTGCTTGAGCAATTCGCGCAGGCGCTTGCCACGGCCCAGTTGCTTCTGCGTGGTGGCGTCGAGATCGGAGGCGAACTGGGAGAAGGCCGCCAGTTCATCAAACTGAGCCAGTTCCAGTTTGAGTGTGCCAGCGATCTTCTTGATCGCCTTGGTCTGGGCAGCGCCGCCGACCCGGCTCACCGAGATGCCCACATTGATGGCTGGCCGTAGGCCTGAGTTGAACAGATCAGAGGTGAGGAAGATCTGACCATCGGTGATCGAAATCACGTTGGTGGGGATGTAGGCCGACACGTCGCCGGCCTGGGTTTCGATGATCGGCAGGGCGGTCATGCTGCCCTTGCCCATGGCATCGGAGAGCTTGGCGGCTCTTTCGAGCAGGCGGCTGTGGCAGTAGAAAACATCGCCGGGGTAGGCCTCACGCCCGGGCGGGCGGCGCAGCAGCAGCGACATCTGGCGGTAGGCCTGGGCCTGCTTGGTGAGGTCGTCGTAGACCACCAGGGTGGCCTTGCCCTTGTACATGAAGTATTCAGCAATCGCCGCGCCGGTGTAGGGGGCCAGATATTGAAGAGCGGCAGGTTCCGAGGCGCTGGCGGCCACCACCACGGTGTAATCGAGGGCGCCGCGCTCACGCAGCACGTCCACCACGTTGGCCACCGAGGCTGATTTCTGACCGATCGCCACGTAGACGCAGACAACGTCTTCGCCCTTCTGGTTGAGGATCGTGTCGATGGCGATGGCGGTCTTGCCGGTCTGGCGATCGCCGATGATCAGCTCCCGCTGCCCACGGCCGATCGGGATCATCGCGTCGATCGCCGTGATGCCCGTCTGCATCGGCTCATGCACCGACTTGCGCTGAATGATGCCGGGGGCCATCGATTCGATCAGCCGGGTTTCGCTGGTGGCGATTTCGCCCTTGCCATCGAGGGGGAGACCCAGCGGGTTGATCACGCGGCCGAGCATGGCCTCACCGACAGGCACCTCAGCAATGCGGCCTGAGGCCTTCACGGTGCTGCCTTCCTGGATTCCCAGGCCTTCGCCCATCAGCACCGCGCCGACGTTGTCGTCCTCAAGGTTGAGGGCAATGCCCTCGGTGCCATCTTCGAATTCGAGCAATTCGCCGGCCATGGCCTTCTGCAGTCCGTAGACCCGGGCGATGCCATCACCCACCTGCAACACCGTGCCGACGTTGCTGACCGAAACGGACTTGTCATAGTCCTCGATCTGCTGCTTGAGGATGGCGCTGATCTCGTCAGGACGGATGGAAACCATGGATTCAGGTCCCCGCTCGGGGAGGTGATGGAAGGGGAGGGATTGGAGAGAGTGGCGGCTGGCGGCTGGGCTAGCCCGCCTTGGCCAGGGACAGGCCGAGGCGACGAACCTGCCCGGCCAGGCTGGCATCGATCACCTGGGAGCCCAGGCTGACGACAAAGCCGCCGATCAGGGCTGGATCAACGCTCAGATCGAATTCGACACTCTCGGTGCCGGCGACAGCGATCACTTTCTGGCGCAAGGCAAGCTGCTGGTCTTCGCTGAGCGGCGTTGCAGACGTGACGCTGGCCAGGGTGATGCCCCGCTGTTCTCGGAAAAGTTCCAAGAAGCGAATCAACACCGCATCGAGCAAGGAGAGACGCTGGCGATCGGCCATCAGCTTGAACAGGTTCAGCAGGGCTGGGGTGACCTGTTCGCCGAACAGGCTGACGAGAATCTTTTTCTTGACGTCCGGTTCAATCACCGGGGAGGTCATGGTGTCGCGCAGTTCGGCAGAAGACTCCCAGAGCACCAAGAGCTCTTTGGCCTCTGAAGCAATCAGGTCGGCTTCCTGCCGCTGCTCAGCCACCTGAAGCAGAGCATCGGCGTAGGGAGAGGCAATCGAATTGAGCAGCGGCATCAGCCTTGTCCGATGGTTTGGATGGACCGGTCGACCAGCAGGCCCTGGGATTGCTCATCGAGCTTGCCCGGCAGGATCGAAAGGGCGCGCTCGATCGCCTGGCGAGCGGCTTCCCGACGCAACTGATCACTGACACGGGCCGCCTCGGAATCGAGATCAGCCACCGCCGACTGCTTGAGACGGGCCATCTCTTCAACCGTGCGCTGTTCGCTCTCCAGCCGAATGGCATCAGCCCTGGCGACCCCATCAATCCTGATGCGCTCCGCTTTGGTCTGGGCATTCGCCAGATCTTCCTGGGCGACGATCAAAGCGGCATTGGCCTGCTGAAGTCGTTGCTCGGCTTCCTCCAGGTCGTTGAGGATGGCGCTGCGACGGCGTTCAAGAACGCTTCCCAACACCTTCGGCAGAAACCAGACCAGGCCAGCAATGACGATGGCCAGGTTGATGATGTTCGACTCGAACAAATCAAAGTTCAGGCCAAAACCACCTTCAACAGCCAATGAGCAGACGGGTAGATGGGCAAGGATCATTTCACGGCCAGCAAACGTTTGACGATCTGATCTCCGAGCTGATCAGCCTTGGATTTCAGTGATTCCAGCGCAAGCTTGCGCTCGCGATCGATCTCACTTCGGGCAGTTTCCCTGCTGGCGTTGGCCTCGGCTTGGGCAGAGGCCAGGGCACTGCGGTAAAGCCTGTCCATCTCCTGCTCGGCGTCGAGGATCAACGACTGAGACTTCTGGCGGGCCTCCTTGAGCTGGGCCTTGAGATCAGTTTCCAGCCGTTCAACCTGGGCAAGCTTCTGCTTGGCCTCGGAGCGACTGGTGCTGAGGTAGCTCTCCCGCTCTTCCACCGTTCTGCCAACGGGCCTGAAGAACAGGGCATTGAGAACGAAGGTGAGCACCACCACCTGAACCGCCATGAGAGGCAAGGTGGCGTCGAGGTCGAATAAACCTCCCTCGGGTGTGCCGGAGGCGGCGAACAGAAGCCAGCTGGTCATGGGGAAAGCGCTGGGGGAATCGAAAATGCTCGAAGAGGAGAAAATCCCTCAGCGAAGCGGTGATGGTGATCGGGCGTGCAGACGGCCGCGATCAGCCGGCGAAGGGGTTGGCGAAGAGAAGCACCAAGGCAACCACCAGGCCATAGATGGTGAGTGATTCCATGAAAGCCAGGGACAGCAGCAGGGTGCCGCGGATCTTTCCTTCGGCTTCGGGCTGACGGGCAATGCCTTCGACAGCGCCGCCGGAAGCAGTGCCTTGACCGATGCCAGGTCCGATCGAGCCGAGGCCAACGGCCAGACCAGCAGCCACAACAGACGCAGCGGAAGTGATGGAATCCATGGTGGAATGAGGGGATGTGGGGCGCCGGAGAGCGCGGGATAGGGCTGGCGCCAGGGACATCTCACCGAAGGGAGACGGGCCCGGAGCGAACCGGACCTGCGCGCAGGAGTTTTAGCAGAGGGCGGACCTGAGCCGAAGCAAGCGAGCGGCCGATCGGATCAGTGGGCCTCCTCGTGGACGGCCTCACCGATGTAGTAAGCGGCGAGGGTGGCGAAGATCAGCGCCTGAATGGCACTGGTGAACAGACCCAGGAACATCACCGGCAAGGGGACGATCAAGGGAACCAGGAAGGCAAGAACGGCCACCACCAGTTCGTCGGCAAGAATGTTGCCGAACAAACGGAAGGAAAGAGAAAGAGGTTTGGTGAAGTCTTCGACGATCTTGAACGGCAGCATGATCGGCGTGGGCTCCACGTAGTACTCGAAGTAACGGAAGCCTTTGCGGCTCAAGCCTGCGTAGAAGTACGCCAGGGAGACCAGCAGAGCTAGTGCAATGGTGGTGTTGATGTCGGCGGTGGGCGCTCCGAGTTCACCACTCGGCAGCTGAATCAACTTCCAGGGAACAAGGGCACCACCCCAGTTGCTCACGAAGATGAACAAAAAGAGGGTTCCGATGAATGGAAGCCAATCACGGTAGGCTTTTTCGCCGATGTAGTCGCGGGCGATGTTCCGGATGTACTCCCAGAGGAATTCCAGCAGGTTCTGGGTGCCGCGGGGATCGCGTTCCAACTTGCGGGTTCCTGCCACCACAACAGCCAGTAGTGCCGCAATGACCAGCCAGGAACTGATGAACACCTGGCCGTGAATCTGGAAATCACCGATTTGCCAGTAGAGGTGCTTCCCCACCTCAAGTTCGGCGAGTGGCAGGAATGGAGGCAACGGAAACATCGGAGGGTACGGAAGTGCCGCTGCTGCGACGGACGGGTGAGCTCAGCCTGGGATCGAAGAAACCCTGGCGGGGATAAGGGCCTGAATCAATATCGCCGGCTTATAAAGCAGAAAGCCGATCAGTACTGGAACGATGTCCAGGGCTGGCAGACGGGCTGCAGCCAGAACCAGAACCACAGGAACCAACAACTGGGCTTTGCCCACATTGCGGGAATTGGAGCCGATTCGAGCCACTGAACGGGCCAGTAACTTCAGATAGAGCATGCCAGCGAAGGCACCGACCATCAGGCTGATGGCAGAACTGCTGCCAAACAGCAGGGTCGTCAACAGCACAGCCACCACCGCAATGATCAGCGTGGCCATCAGAAGACGGCTTTGCAGGCGGGCATAGTCGTCCATGCCATTGGCACAGGGAGGGGCTGGCAGAGCCAGGCCAGAAGACTCTGGATCAGCTGCCGAGGAGGGTTTCTGCGGAGCAAGCTCCCCATCCTTTCCCCTGGACAAATCTGAGAGCAGGGCAGAACGACGATCAAGGATTTCAGGAAAACCTTGCGTCGTCACCTCATTCACCTCATCCACCTTCTCGCCGCCAAGCGGGTGGGTTTCGGAGGTGCTGATACTCGCCGAATTGACAGCCTGCAAACGCCCTGAAGCTCTGCTAATGGCATTAAGAACCTATCACGTGAAGGCTTGCAGGGCCGTTGATTTCAGGGGGTTGCAGAGAGCAGCAGAAGCCGTTGCCGCCACAGTTGACGCCCCACCTCAGCCAGCTGGGCTGGGGGCCATCCCAGTGGAAGGTCAGCCAACGACTGGCCTGGCGCGGCGCTCTCCAGCGCCTTGAGCAGCTGCAACGGTTCGGGGTCAAGTTTCACTGGACGCAGATCTGGATCAAGCAGGCTCGCCCCGGGCCAGCCCCAGAGGCAGGGATTGCGCCTGCCGAAAGCTGCCAGCAGATCCTCGTCGCGGTCCCAGAGGCTGCACTCCAGGCCCCCCCGGCTGAGGAAGAACTCGAAATGGCTGATCTCTGGATCGAGGCTCTCCACCAGGGCCCACTGCTGCCTCTGGGGCAGGCCGCGAGCGCGCTCCAGCAATTCCCCCTGCAACAGGCGAGCCGGATCCCATTGCTGCGGGTTGGAGAATCCGGCGAAGTTCAGCCCCGAGCCTTCGACGAAGCGAAACAGCCCGTCGAGGTCGTAGCTCGTCTCCTGGGGATGGAGGTACATGTCGGCGAAGTTGGCATCCGCTGCTGTGTCTAGGGCCCAGCGTTGCTCGTGATGGCGGCGCAGGCGGTTGTTCTCTGGCAAATCCTGGAACAGTTGCCGGCCCAGGCGCACAGCGTCTGGAGCGTCAGCCACACCCAGGTCCTGCAGTGCCCGCTGGATGCGGTGGATCTCCCAGCGACCCGCCTTTGCATACAGAAAAAGGTGCAGCAACCCACCTGGCTTGAGCAGGCCCGCTAGGGCCAACAGTCCGGCGCCTGGCTCGCGCAGGTGGTGCAGCACACCCACTGAATTGATCAAGTCGAAGGGGCCTTCCCCCTCCAGATCCAGCAGGCTGCGTTGCTCGATGCGCAGATCGGCGGCCACAGCCGCAGCGCCGGAGCGTCGCAGGCGTTCGCGGGCCACGTCCAGGGCTCCGGCGCTGATGTCGATCGCCAGAATTTCTGCCCCTGGGTTGAGATGCGCCAGGTAATCTGTGCTCACGCCGGTACCGCAGCCCGCATCGAGGATTCGTGGTGGCTCCGCCAGGCTGGGCAGCCGGCCCGTGCAGGAACTGAAGGCAGTGTCGTAACACCAGCGCCAGTTGTATCCAGGCGGAGCTCCGTCTTGAAGGGGGTCGCCCGGGTAGGGGAAGCGGTCGTAGAAGGCGCTCACCTGCGGGGTGGCGGCGTCAGCGGGGGCCTGGGACATGGCGGCGGGGTGCGGTGTCCGACCAGGGGAGCATTTCACGGTGTTCGGCGTCCGCGCCCTACCAGGGGTTTGGGCTGCAAATATTTGTTCATAGCGCCAGGGGATGGCCGAATCGCAGCCGTACCGTGGTGCGGCCCGGTACGCGCCCCTCCATGACCGTGACCGCCAGCAGCGGCAGCAGCAGGGTCTCCCCCCAGCGCTATGACACCTTGCCGCTCTCCAGCGTCCGTCAGGCGGAACAGCAGGATCGCTTCCCTGAGAAGGGCGAACTTGACACTCTGATCACCTTTTTCAACAGCGGCGCCATCCGGCTTGAAGCGGCCCGGCGAATCTCGGCCAATGCCGATGTGATCGTCGCCAAGGCCGCCAACCGGATCTTTGCCGGAGGCACCCCCCTCTCCTATCTCGACGCGCCCCTCACCCCTGCTTTGGTGAGCAGTGCCGCGACGGCCCCCCTGGCTGCAGACCAGATTGCGGCCGCCACGTCTGTGCGCACCTTCGCCCAGGGCATCGGCGGCTCCGGTTTGCTCGGCCGCATTCTTGAAGGGGTTCAGGCCGATGCCGATGTTCGCGTCGTGCTTCCGGCTGGATTCAGCCCGATCAGCGTTGCCCGCTACGGCTCAGACCGCATGCGCAAGTCGTTGCGCGACATGGGCTGGTTCCTCCGTTACGTGGGCTATGCCGTGGTGGCCGGCGATCCCAGCATCCTGGCGGTGAACACCCGGGGGCTCCGGGATGTGCTCGAGAAGGGCTGCTCCCTGGCCGCCACCAACGTGGCCGTCCAGGAGATGCGGGCTGCGGCCGCCAACCTCTTCCGCCAGGAAACCGAGGCACGCCAGTTGGTGATCTCCTGTTTCAACGTGCTCCTCAAGGAGCTGGAGGTGCCCACACCTTCCACGCGCCAGCGGCTGGGCAGCCCTGTCAATCAGGGCCTGCAGTTGCCGGCCACCTATGCCCTGGCTGCTGAGAACCCCCAACGCTTCGTGATGAGGCCGGCTCTCTCCGGCCGGGAGAAAGCTGAAGTGATCCGGGCGGCCTACCGCCAGGTGTTTGAGCGCGACATCGTCAAGGGCTATTCCCAGGTGGTGAGTCCGGTGGAGGCCACCCAGGTGGCCCAGGGCCAGCTGTCGATGCGTGAGTTCATCCGCAGCCTTGGCCGCAGCAAGGAGTACCGGCGTCAGTTCTACGGACGCTTCTCCAACAGTCGGGTTGTGGAACTCGCCTTCCGCCATTTCCTCGGCCGTGGGGTCAGCTCAATTGAGGAGTTCCGCCGCTACTTCGCCATCGTGTCCGAGCAGGGGCATGCCGGCTTGGTGGATTCCCTGATCAACAGCATGGAATACGCCCAGGTCTTCGGCGAAGAGACCGTTCCTTTCCTGCGCGACCTCGGCGAAGAGGCCCAGGAAAGTGCCGGCTGGGGCTCAAACCGCAAACTATTCCGTTTCAGTGCGCCGTTTGAGGGCGCCCCCCAATACATCACCCTCTATGCCTCCTATCGCCAGCCGCTGCCCGATCAGCACGTCTATGGCGGCGGCAATGACCCACTCGGCCTGACTTTCGGCGCCATCTTCCCTTCCGGTACCGCCTCGGTGGCCACCCGCGCCGCACCGTTCAGCTACAGCACCCGCCGGCTCCTCGTGGGCAATGGCATGGCCCAGCCAGGTCAGATGGACAGCCCCCAGTTCCGTGCGGCCGTTCCCCGGCGGGTCGGCCCCAAGCTGGTGCGCCTGCAGCAGATCGCCACCGGTGGCGGTTCGGTGCCCAATCGCAGTGGGCAGGCAAGTGTGCGCAACACCGAGTCCAGCACCCAGGCGGTGATCCGGGCCGTGTACGTGCAGGTGCTCGGCACCACGGGTTACGCAGGCGAGCGGCTCAGCGTTGAGGAGATCAAGCTGGAGAACGGCGACATCAGCCTGCGGGAGTTCATTCGCCAAGTGGCCCGCTCCAAGGCCTTCCGTGGGCGTTATTGGTCGGGCCTGTACATCACCAAAGCCATTGAAGTGATCCACCGACGGATCCTGGGGCGGCCCACCTTCGGGCGTTCGGAAATCAACAGCTATTTCGACACCGCTGCCCGCCAAGGCTTCTACGGCGTCATCGACGCCATGCTCGCAAGCCGGGAGTACAACGATTGCTTCGGCGAGGACTGCGTCCCCTACGAACGTTTCATCACGGCGATGGATCTCAATGCCCGCCGGATTCCCACCTTCCGGCAACCCCTCAAGACCAGCGGCCAGGTGGTTTCCGCTCCGGTCGTCCGGCCCCAGGTTGACCAGCCAAAACCCTTCCGTGGCAGCGGCGATCTGACCCCCCGCAACCTTCCTGACCGTCGTTTGGCCCCGGTGGTGGGTGGCTGGACTGCGGCGATCAATGGTGAGGAGTCGCTTGGCACGGTGGCCACCACCAGTGCGCCATCCCAGAGTTTGAGGCAGCCTCCTAAGCCCACCCGTCGCTGGAGAGCCTCTTCCAACTGACGCCCGGTTACTCAAACCGTCCGATTGGGACATCATCCATTTGGCTCATTTTCGCCACCGGCGCCCGTGGACCGTTGATGCCGATGTCAAGGTCTGCGCCGAGGCCGGTGCTGTCAGGGCATTCTCTCCTCTGTTCCTCAGGGCCAAGCGCCGCCAGTTTTCCCCCTGTGGAGGGCCAGCCCCAAGCCTCAAAGCTCACTACCTTGGGTTTTGAGGTTGTTGTGTGGTTCCATGGCTTTATTCCAAGCCATAGTTGATTCACCCCCGGGAATGCTCAATCGACAGACCATCACCATGAAGTACGCGAAATAGCAAGAAAAATCAATATAGAGATCGGTTGCGAGCGGCCCACGCGCAACAAAGGGATTTTATTAACAATCTCTGCATAAACTTTTTGTTGATTTAACTCATCGAAAAGCCCTGGATCCAGACTGGTTGATCACGGACCCTTGGCTCAGGGGAAGGGAGGTTGATCCCTGGCTGGAATCGCCAAAAACCTTGGCAGCAAAGGGTTTGTCCTGATTTCGTTGCCGTGAAGAACTGTTACCACCGCGACGCTTGATCGCCCCTCTTCCCGCAGAATCAATTGGCGATCGGCCAGCTCGATTGTTCGCTTTGATTCCAACCCAAACCGCGTCGACCTCCAAGGTCTGCCGGAGGCAAGGAACCAAGGCATTCCCCTTACCCATCCGGATATCGGTCTCCTTTCGGTGACCGCTTGTTTCGAGGCAGAACTGCATGAGCATCGTCTCCAACTCGATCATCAACGCGGACGCCGAGGCCCGCTATCTCAGTCCTGGCGAACTCGACCAGATCAAGTCCTTTGTCAGCGGCGGTCAACGTCGTCTCAGAGTGGCTCAGGTCTTGAGCGAGAGCCGCGAGAGGATTGTGAAGCAGGCCGGCGGCGCCCTCTTTCAGAAGCGTCCCGACGTGATCTATCCCGGAGGCAACGCCTACGGAGAAGAGATGACGGCCACGTGTCTTCGCGACATCGACTACTACCTCCGCCTTGTGACCTACGGCATGGTGGCTGGAGATGTGACTCCCATCGAAGAGATCGGCATCATCGGTGCCCGGGAGATGTACCGCGCCCTCGGCACTCCCCTGGAGGCCATGGCCGAATCCGTCCGTGAGCTCAAGAACGCCTCCATGGGGCTGCTCAACGGAGCCGATGCCGAGGAGGCAGGCTTCTACTTCGACTACGTCATCGGCGCCCTCTCCTGAGGCCCGTCCCTTCCTGCCCCCTGCCTCTTCCCAGGACCCATGCAAGACGCGATCACCAACGTCATCAATCAGTCCGACGTCCAGGGTCTCTACCTGGACGATTCCTCAATCGGACGCCTTGAGCAGTATTTCGCCAGCGGAGAACTCCGGGTCAGAGCGGCGGCAACAATTGGTTCCAACGCTTCGGCGATCATCAAGGAAGCCGTTGCTAAAACCCTGCTCTACTCGGATATCACCCGTCCGGGCGGCAACATGTACACGACCCGTCGTTACGCCGCCTGCATCCGCGACCTCGACTACTACCTCCGCTACGCCACCTACGCCATGCTGGCAGGTGACACCTCGATTCTCGACGAGCGGGTGCTCAACGGTCTCAAGGAGACCTACAACTCCCTGGGCGTTCCCATCGGAGCCACTGTGCAGTCGATTCAGGCCATGAAGGAGATGGCCGCCTCCCTCGTCGGTCCCGATGCAGGCAGAGAGCTGGGTGTCTACCTCGATTACATCAGCTCCGGTCTGGGGAACTGATTCCACTCCGCCCCCGTTCCTGAGAGGAATCCTTCATGCGTCTGTTCAAGATCACAGCCTGCATCCCCTGCCCCGAAAAGGTGCGCAGCCAGAGGGAACTTCAGAACACCTTCTTCACCAAGTGGGTGCCCTATGAAAGCTGGTTCGCCGAGCAGCAGCGCATCATGAAACAGGGCGGAAAAATTCTGAAGGTGGAATTGGTCACCGGCCGCCGTCAAGTCAACGTTGGCAACTGATTGGCTAACGGGTTGAACCGGTAGGTTCTGCCCCCAGGTTTGGGTTCATTCCAACTCTGGGTCGTGGTTTCTTGATTCCTATTGGCACTACCCTCGCCCGGCATGTCCGGGCTTTTTTTTGGCCCCTGACCCCTGTCATTGAGACCCCCGGCACGGCTGAATGGGTGGACCTCCTCCGCTCCCTTCGCCTTGATCGGTTTTGCGAACTCCCGCTCCAGGAGCCAGCCGCCCCGCAGCCAAGCCGGAGGGGGCCAGGCCGAGGCCGATGATTCCCGGCTGCCCTGGGCTCAGTGGCCTGCCGAAGCTCGCTTGTTGATCGGCATGGTGGCGATCTGGAGCCTGGCTGGCCTGTTGATCCTGGCTTCAGCCAGCTGGTGGGTGGCCGCCCGTGAAATGGGCGATCCGGCTTTTTATCTCAAGCGTCAGCTGATCTGGCTGATCGCCAGTTGGGGGTTGCTCTGGCTGGCGATCAGCACCCCCCTGAGGCGTTGGCTGCGTCTGGCCGGTCCGGCTGTGCTGGTGGGGGTGCTGTTGATCGTCGCCACCCTGGTGGCCGGCACTCCAGTCAATGGAGCCAGTCGCTGGCTGGTGGTTGGACCAGTCCAGCTCCAGCCGTCCGAGCTGGTCAAACCATTCGTCGTCCTGCAGGGGGCCGCTTTGTTCGCCCACTGGAAGCGGATCGGCATCGATCAAAAGCTGCTGTGGCTGGGAACCTTTTCGATCCTGTTGTTGCTGATTCTCAAGCAACCCAACCTCAGCACTGCCGCGCTGACCGGCCTGCTGCTCTGGACCATGGCGCTCGCCGCAGGACTGCCCCTGCTGATGATGTTGGGCACGGCTTTCGCCGGCGGAATGATGGGCTTCGCCAGCATCATGATCAACGAGTACCAGCGGATCCGGGTGGCCTCTTTCCTCAATCCCTGGCAAGACGCCCAAGGAGATGGCTACCAACTTGTGCAAAGTCTTCTGGCGATCGGCTCCGGTGGTGTGCTGGGTGAGGGCTTTGGCCTCTCCACCCAGAAGCTTCAGTACCTGCCGATCCAATCGACTGACTTCATTTTCGCGGTATTCGCCGAAGAATTCGGATTCGTCGGATCGCTGATGCTGCTTCTTTTTCTGCTGTTGTTCGCTTTTATCGGTCTGAGGGTGGCCCTGGGGTCGCGCGGCAACCAGCAGCGCCTCGTGGCGATGGGTTGCACCACCTTGCTCGTCGGTCAGTCGATTCTCAATATCGCTGTGGCGAGCGGAGCGATGCCCACTACGGGGTTGCCCCTGCCGCTGGTTAGCTATGGGGGCAACTCTCTGCTGGCCAGCCTGGTCACGGCAGGGTTGCTGATTCGCTGCTCACTCGAATCGGCGGGATTCGACAATCGCCCCAGACGCAAGCGTCGCGAGCGGCAGGGATCTCTTGACGCTGCTGCCATTAACCCTGCCCCGATAGGCTGAGATCTTTAGCTTGTCCATGACCAGCCTGGGGCTGCAACTTGCCGACCTGGCTCGCTGGGGCGAGGAGCTCACCACCAGCTCCCTCAACGCTCCAGGTCCGCTGACCCTGGCGATCGTGTTTGCTGCCGGTCTGCTGACCAGCCTTGGCCCCTGCTCCCTCTCGCTGCTGCCGATCACGATGGCTTACATGGCTGGATTTCCGGACCATGCCGGCAGGCCATGGCAACGCAGTCTCAGTTTTGCCGGCGGAATCGTGCTGTCCCTGGTTGCCCTGGGTGGGGCCAGTGCCCTGCTGGGTAGCTTCTACGGCCAGATTCCCGGTTTCATCCCTGCACTGGTGGCGGTGCTCGCGGTGGTGATGGGGCTCAATTTGCTGGGACTGCTAAGCCTTCCCCTGCCCAGCGGCCCTGATCCGGAGCGTTGGCGTCGATACGTTCCTGCGGCCCTGGCCCCCCTGGCCACCGGTGCTGCCTTCGGATTGGCAGCCAGCCCCTGCACCACCCCGGTGCTTGCTGTGCTGTTGGCCTGGACAGCCCAACAGGGCCGTCCCTTGATTGGAATGACGCTGCTCACCTGCTTCGCTGCTGGCCAGGTAGTGCCCCTGCTGCTGGCTGGCAGCGCGGCCTCCTCGATGCAACGGCTTCTCGATCTGCGCCCTCTCAGCCGCTGGATTCCACCGATCAGTGGCGTCGTGCTTGTGGCCAGCGGCGGGCTGACACTCCTGGCCCAATGGCCTTGAGCACTCCTTCTGGTGGCCGCTCCAACCAGCGGATTCTCAGGCTGGTCGCCTGGATTTCCGACCTGCGTCTGGCGATCGGTCTGCTGCTGCTGATTGCCATGGCCAGCAGCATCGGCACCCTGATTCCCCAGCAGGAACCGAGTGATCGTTACCACCGGCTCTACGACAGCCAGCCGTGGCTTGGGCTGATCAATGCCGACTGGCTTCTCAGGCTGGAACTCGATCACGTCTATTCCAGTGGGTGGTTTCTTGGGCTATTGGCCTGGCTGGGCCTCGCCTTGGTGTTGTGCAGCTGGAGGCGTCAGTGGCCGGCACTGCGGGCGGCACTGCGCTGGATCGATTACCGCTCACCACGCCAGCTCAGCAAACTGAGCCTGGCTGAAACGATCTCCAGCCCCGATCCCAGCAACGATCTGCGCCGGCTGGAGGAGCTGCTCGAAGCGAAGGGCTGGCAATTACAGCCGGCCGAGGATCGCCTGGCGGCGCGGCGCGGGATCGGCGGACGGGTCGGGCCCCTGCTGGTTCACGCCGGCCTTGTGGTCTTGATGGTGGGCTCGGCCTGGGGAGCACTCGCTGGCGTGCGGCTCGAGCGTTTTCTGGCCCCTGGCCGGGAGCTGGAGCTGTTGGATTCCCGGGGGGACAGCCAGTTGACCCTGGCCGTGGACAGCTTCTTGATCGAGAGGGATCCGGCCGGTAGGCCCGAGCAGTTCCGCTCCCAACTGCTGCTCAAGAATTCCGCCGGTGAGCAGGTCGATACGGCCGAAGTGAGTGTCAATCACCCGCTGCGCTTCCGCGGGATGACTGTTTATCAGGCTGACTGGGCGCTGGCGGCGATCACCGTTCAGATCGGCCGCAGTCCTTTGCTGGAACTGCCGCTGCGAAGCTTGCCCGAGTTAGGGGAACAGGTCTGGGGTCTGGCCCTACCCACCCGCCCCGATGGCAGTGAGCCCGTCCTCCTCACCCTCAGCAACGAGCAGGGCCCGATCGAGGTGTTTGGAGCTGACGCCGTCTCGATCGGTCAGATCGTGCCCGGCGGCGCCCCGCTGGAAATCGGCGGCCTGCCGTTGCGGGTTGACAGCGTTCTGCCCGCCAGTGGCCTGCTGCTCAAGCGGGACCCAGGCGTGCCGTTGGTCTACACCGGCTTTGCGATCGCCCTGTTAGGGGGAGGATTGAGCCTGATCGCCACCCGCCAGCTCTGGGCCATCGCCGATTCGGCGCGGGGTCAGCTGCACCTGGCTGGCCTTTGTAATCGCAACCTCACGGCCTTGGCTGAAGAACTCCCGGCGCTGTTGGTCCTGGTCCAGGGTGGCCGCTCTCGGGAGGCCGATGCCCAGGAGGTTCAACAGGGCAGCTGAGTGCCGTGGCTGGCGCGGATCACGGTGTGAACGTTTCCCCGCGGGTTGAAGTCGGCCTCCAATTGCATCCAGACAGGTTCACAGGCTGCGACCAGGTCGTCGAGGATTCGGTTGGCCACTTCCTCATGGGAGATGCTGCGATCGCGCCAGCTGTTCACATACAGCTTCAGCGCCTTGAGCTCAAGCACGCGGGGACCGGGCTGGTAGGTCAGCCGTAACACCGCAAAGTCGGGATACCCCGAAAAAGGGCAGAGGCAGGTGAATTCAGGTAGTTCGATCGCCACGTCGTAGGGGCGACCGATCCGGGGGTTCTCGAAACAGATCAATTCGGCTGCGGCAATCTGCCGAGCGCCGTAGTGGGGCGTCTGGGTGTCTGTCATCGAGGAGGGGGGGCGAGGAGGCCGTGACTCTGCAAGCCGTTGCTGGGCAAGCCGTGATGCTGGAACAACTTGATGGTATGGAACGGCCTGAATGTTAAGAAAAGCAGGCTATGCGGCGGTTTTGTTCGCAATGAACGGTTTGCCTGGGCTACAAATGTACTGAAGGACAAAACGTTGAGCATGCTCCAGGTTCTCTGGGCATCTGTTGGAAGTAGCCCCACCGCGAGGCGAAGCAACGCTCCTTTCCGCGAAGCGGCGCCGGCCCTCGGGGCCCGTGATTCCAACCCTTCGAGGCCTTTCAGCCATGACTCCATCCACACGCGTTTACAGGGGCGTTGCCTACCCCGCCGACCATCAGCTCGCCCCCAGCCCCCAAGCTGTTGAGCATGTTTACCGCGGGGTTCACTTCGCCGAATCCCTGCGCCACGATCCAGCTCCTGCCAACGAATCCGTTGTTCTGCACTACCGGGGCAGCGTCTACCACCAACGCCGCCAAGATCTGGCCCCCCAGCTGCAGAGTCGCTGATCAAGCACAAGCCTGATCAGTTGTAGCAACTGAGACACCGTGACCCTGCATGCTCGGGCCTAATGGCTCCTTCGCAGGGTCTTGTCATGGATCTCGCTCTTGCCCCCACAACCTGTGGTTATCGCCTGCAACCAGCTTCGGCTGTGGGCATGCTTTGGCTGCAAACCCACTTCGAAGACAAGCACTGGCACCATCTCGCTGAAGGTAATGTCAGCGTGGAGCAAGCCTCTGCTGACTTGATCTGCGACGACGCCACCGCAGCGGGTCTCTGCGTCAGCCGCACGGGCCTCCCGACGATCGCGCCGGACTAGGCCCAAGTCCGTCGCACCAAGGTCTTGCTATGGACCTGACTCCTTCAACCTGCACATTCAAGTGATTCCATGAAAAAAGTCGAAGCCATCATTCGTCCCTTCAAGCTTGAGGATGTCAAGGTGGCCTTGGTCAATGCCGGCATTGTCGGGATGACCGTCAGCGAAGTGCGCGGGTTCGGCAGGCAGAAGGGACAGGTTGAGCGTTATCGGGGATCGGAATTCACCGTTGAATTTCTGCAGAAACTCAAACTTGACGTTGTCGTTGATGACGACCGCGTTGAAACGGTGGTCAACGCCATTCAGGAAGCCGCCCGCACCGGTGAGATCGGCGATGGCAAGATCTTCATCAGCACCATTGAGACCGTGATCCGCATCCGCACCGGCGACCTCGACAGCAGCGCCATCTAAGCCGGCGTGATCGGGGCCTACGGGCTTCGCTACTTGAGTGTGGCCCTCACCAAGGAATCGATCGCTGCTGGATCGAGTACTTCGAAACTCTGTTGCGATCCAGGCCTGAGCCAGAGCAAGTATTCATGGTTGCCAGCCGGACCAGTGATCGGTGAGGCCACCAGCCCTGCAGCCAGCCAGTCCTGTGCTGCGGCGGCTGTGATCACCGCTTCGAGGGCATCGGCATGGGCCACGGGATCACGCACCACGCCGCCCTTGCCGACCCGGGCCTTGCCCACCTCGAACTGGGGTTTGACCAGCACCACCGCCTCGGCCTGCTCCGCAACCAGCAACCTTCTCAGGGCAGGTAGTACCAGGGCCAAGGAAATGAACGACAGATCGGCCACGGCCAGATCTGCCCAGAGATCGCCAGGACCATAGAGCTGGTCGGAGTGGAGATGGCGGAGGTTGGTGCGTTCCTTCAGGACCACCCGTTCGTCTGTGCGCAGGCTCCAGGCCGTCTGGCCGTAGCCCACATCCACCCCGTACACCTTGCTGGCTCCGTGTTGGAGCAGGCAGTCGGTGAAGCCACCGGTGGAGATCCCGCCATCCAGGCAGATCCGGCCTTCGACCTGCAGCGGGAAGGCCTCCAGGGCCGCGATCAGTTTCTCGCCTCCCCTGGAGACAAAACGCGGCCCTGGGTCAACGTCTGGCACCAGCTCCGCTCGCACCTCCATGCCCGGCTTGTCGAAAATCTGGCCGCCCAGACGCACCCGGCCCGCCCGGATCAGCTGCTGAGCCTGCTGGCGACTGGCGACCAAGCCGAGGGCCACAAGATGGAGATCAAGGCGCTGCTTCGGGGCCATGGCCAGGGTTGTGCCGACCGGCTTGGTCGGAGCCGGCTGGAGATTCAGTGGGTACTGAACCACGGCCCAGGGCCAGAGAAGGCTCACAGCCGACCCATAGATTGGGAACAACATTGAGCTTTGCTAGTCCTTGATCGAGCGTTATTCCCTGCCTGAGATGGCCAGGATCTGGAGTGAGCAGGCCAAATTCCAGACCTGGTTAGAGGTGGAGCTGGCAGCCTGTGCAGCCCAGTGTGAGCTGGGCCGGGTCCCGGCTGAAGCGCTGGCGGAGATCCAGGCCAAGGCACGTTTCGAGCCTGAGCGGATTGCCGTGATTGAAGCGGAGGTGCGCCACGACGTGATTGCCTTCCTCACCAACGTCAATGAGCACGTCGGAGACTCTGGCCGCTACATCCACGTCGGCATGACCAGCTCCGATGTGCTCGACACTGGCCTGGCCCTGCAGCTGAAGGCCTCGGTTCAGGCCCTGCGCCATGAACTTGACGGTTTGGTGTCGGCTCTGCGTGAGCTGGCCGGGGCCCACAAGGACACGGTGATGGTTGGTCGCTCCCATGCCATCCATGGCGAGCCGATCACCTTCGGCTTCAAGGTGGCTGGCTGGCTGGCTGAAACCCTGCGCAACCAGGAACGGCTGGAGCGGTTGGAGACGGTGGTGGCCGTGGGGCAGATCAGCGGAGCGATGGGCACCTATGCCAACACCGATCCTGAGGTGGAAGCCCTCACCTGCCAACGGCTTGGTCTGGTCCCCGACACCGTCAGCACCCAGGTGATCGGCCGCGATCGGCATGCCGACTACGTCCAGACCCTGGCTTTGGTTGGCACCTCCCTGGAGCGTATCTCCACTGAAATCCGCAACCTGCAACGCACCGACGTGCTGGAGGTGGAGGAAAGCTTTGCCAAGGGCCAGAAAGGAAGCTCGGCGATGCCACACAAGCGCAACCCCATTCGCAGCGAGCGGATCAGCGGACTGGCGCGCGTGCTGCGCAGCTACACCGTGGCCGCCCTGGAGAACGTGGCCCTCTGGCATGAGCGGGACATCAGCCACAGCTCGGTGGAGCGAATGATGCTGCCGGATTGTTCCGTCACCCTCCACTTCATGCTGCGCGAGATGACCGCAGTGATCCGGGGACTGGGCGTCTATCCGGCCAACATGCAGCGCAACTTGAACGTTTATGGCGGCGTGGTGTTCAGTCAGCGGGTGCTGCTAGCCCTTGTCGAAGCCGGCATGGCCCGCGAGCAGGCCTACGCCATCGTTCAGCGGCATGCCCATAGCGCCTGGAACACCGAAGGCGGCGATTTTCGCGCCAACCTCAACGGTGATGCTGAAGTCTGCGGCCGTCTCAATACCGCCCAGCGCGAAGCCTGCTTCAGCACGGCCTTGCATCAGGCCCAGCTGGGCGTGATCTGGGAGCGGCTGGGCCTCTGAATCCCGCCCCAGCCCCTCGGAATGCTGCCGGACGATCGCTCTTTGTGGGGAAAAGGGGGTGGCGTTGAGAACCGGCTCCAAGGGCCTAGGGCAAATCATCCACAGCTTTGCGGGCTTGGGCCAGCAAGGTCTCCAGCTCGCGATCAGACGTCCCCTGCTCCAGCTGGATCTGGCTCTCGGGCGGTGGAAGTGGCGGCATTGGATCGGCGACCATGGCACGGGGTCGCGGTCTCCCGCGGCTCTTGCCGCTTCGCTCTGCCAGCCAGAGAATCACGAGAACCACCACGGCGACGATCCAACCGGTGGGTCCAGCCACAAACAGGGCTGCCACCAGAAGGATCAGCAGGCAGCCTCCGCAGCCTGAGGCACAGCCATCGCTTGGGGCGGTGCTCAAGGAAACATGCGCTTTGCTGGGACGGCAGGGATTCTATGGAGAGGCAGCTGGTTGCTCCGCGTTAAGAAAAATTTGTTTTCGATTAATCAAAAGAATCTAATCCTATTCCATTGGTTGAAAAGGGGCTTTTGGTTCGTACCTATTATGCAGAATGGGTCAGGAACAATTTCAGAAAAAACTAAGCAAGCCACCTGATAACAATTCTGATTAGGGCATTGGTTTCAGCCTCTGGGTTGCTCTGCAGATGGCAAAGAGCAGATTGTTGTCAGTGACCAGTTTAAATTTATGTTTATCAAGTTTTGATCTTACGCCTTGATTGACCCGAGTCTTGGACGGCTATTTCTAATAGGCAATGAGCTTTCTGTTAATGATTGGCATGCTCAACAGCTAGTCTACGTTGAGATCGGGAGATCCTTGAAATAAACGGGGCATGGCGAAGAGCGAAGCATGGCCTAATCTCAAGTCCACTCTGAAGAGTGCGGAACTTGCAGCATAAATAAGTAGTTTGCCGAAAGGTTTCCTGTTTTGATATTATTAATCGCCAATCCCTCAGCGCAGGCTTGTATAGGCTTCTCCGTCATTGTTGCTGTCCTGGTACTGGTGAGCTTGGTGTAGTAGTTCCTGGCTGCGTAGATAAGAGTTGATAGCGTTTCGGCTATATCAAAGTCCTCTTGGAGCCGATCCAGAACTGCCTCCTGTTCGAGACTGCGTACTGCTAAGATGAGAATCTTAGGCTCGAGTGATTCTGGCTGTTTGCCATACTGCAGCTTTGCGCTGACTGGACCAAAATATGGTATTCAGATAGGCTCTTTCTTTCACTTGCTTGGGCATATCTTTCTGCATGAAGGTCATCTCGTTTTCTAGTAACATCTATTGCAGATTTTCCGCCCTGATCACTTCTTCCGCCGTCTAACCGTATCAAACGACGGCCTGAGAATCCTGCCGCACCGTGCTCTGATTCGCATTCGGCTCTGGAGATATCTGAAGACAAAGGTGCATCTGCTGGCTACTAGGAAGCTCGGCTCTATCCGGGGTGAAGATGCAGGCTAAGCGCACAGTGATCTTCTTGGCTCAATTCATCATCCGGACTATGTCCTCGTCACCGATGGAGAACATGGTGATGGAGTTGTTTTGGGCTGTGAAGGCGGGAATCATTGTGGACGCAATAAGTAGAAGACAGCAAACAGTAAATTTAGTCTTTATATATTCAGTTCCTGAAGGCTGTAAAGCTGCCTGCAAATCTAATTCATAATTGGATCAATTCCCTCTAGAAAGGTGACGCTGCCTAGGCTGCTTACTAGCTCCACTCCCTCTGGGGTGCTCGTGAATTGACCTGCTTCACGATCAGGCTTGCCTTGGCCATCCTTGCTGAAGATCTCTACCATGCCATTGGTCCAAAATACGTATCTGCTGCTGTAGCCATCTTCCCACTGAACATTGTAAACAGTATGACCATTGATGTTTGTCGAGATGCTAGTTAGGCAAGAAAGTGATTTCGATTTCGAGTCGCGGTAGCTACGGAACGTACAGGAGCTCATGCCTGGTTCACTTGGGTTACTATCGGAGGGCTTGTTGCTGTTGTCTTCCTTTGGTTGGATTGGTTCCTCAAGGCGAGATGCTTCATTGATTTGAGTTTCGGCAACAGCGGGTGCGTCGGATTTGTTGGTATTGAGATTGCGTTTAGGCTTAGGCGCCGGGTTCTTTGATGGGCGATTGAATAAATCCAGCTTCTCAGGAGAAGAATTGTTGATACTTTTTCTTGTTTGATTCAGAGAGGACAGCCCAAGTGCAATAACTACAAACGCTGCCAATGAGCCCAAGAAAAACAAAGCGGGGATACCCGACTTGACCGATGTTGTTAGTGGACTGAGACTTGCCGATAGTTCTGGACTTGGAGGAGTGCCTTGCAGCCTTTTGTCTTGGACATTTTTTATTCCGGATTCGGACGTCTTCAAAGGTAAAGACGGTGGTAGGAAGGTAGACTCGTTGAGCTCATGGAGCAGTTCTTCGGCGCGAGCAGCAATGTCCTTCGGCTCCTCCCGGTGCGCCTTTTGGCTCATGGCTGCTGCTCCGAGAGTCTCAACAGGCGGTTGAGTAGATCCTGCTGGATCCGCAATTGTGAGCGAAGTTCGTTGATCTCACTGTCCTGTCTGGTCTGCTGCTGGCTGACCCGACGCTCAAGGCTCTCCAGTCGTCGCAACAGCATCGTCTGCTTCTCCTGCTCGGGGAATGGACGATTGCGGGGCACCATCTCACCTGGGCTGAACAATGTCCAGCTTTGGCCGCGCACCACCGGCTTGAAGATTGGAAGCATCTGCAAGACCAGATCTTGTTGCCCCTCAGACTCCAGGGCGGTGGGGAAGATGCGCTGAAAAGTCTCGCTGTCCCACACCCAGGCAGGGGAATCAGCTTGCACCCAGACGACGGCATCACCACCGATAAGCTCACAGAACTGGAACACCGAAGCGGACTCGGCCACGCTGAGGCGAAGGCCACGCTGGGTTGTGGCGGTGAGTTCTGCTGGAGCCTGGTAAGCCGCCAGGGCCTCGGGAGAGCGGCGCAGCAGACGGGTGAGCAGCAGCTCATCGACGGGCCACGGCCGGCGTGAGGGAGAAGCACTGGGCGGCTGTTGGGGCGGAGCCGGCCTGGCAGTGTGAACCTGCAGCTGCTCGACGTCTCGCTCCAGTTGCAGCAGGCGATCGAGCGGTGAAGGTGTGGCAGCCATCTCAGCGGTTCTCCTGACGCGTGAAGCGCAGCTCGATGCGGCGCCGTTCGGCACGATTCTTCGTGTCGGCGGGGGCATACCGACCATCTACCTCGATCAGGCTACCGGCGGAATAGGGGCGAATGATCAACCCTTCGCTGCCATCGGGATCCAGCCTGGCCCTGAGCTCATGGGCCACAGCCAGGGCGCGCAGCAGCCCCAGATCGGTGTTTGAGCCTGCCAGGAAACCGTTGAGCGTTGATGAACGGTTGGCCTTGGGCATCAGCAGATCGAGGTTACTCATCCCTGGTGAAGGTTGACCATCGGTGTGGCCAATCACTTCGACGCTGTCGATCCGGTACTTCTTGATGATCTCGCGAATGTCCGGTAAGCGTCGATCCAGGGCTTGTTTGAAGTCTGGGCTCAGCACATAGCTTCCGGTGCTGAAGCGGAAGGATTCCCGCTCCGTTAAAGGAACCAGGGGTGGTTTCTCGTTACTGGCTCGCGCCAGGGCTGCGATGGCCACGGTAATCAGCAGGATCAGCAGGCTAGTGCTGAGCAGGTCGGTATAGCCGATCCAGTAATTGGTGTCGCTGTTCTGGGAGCGTCGCCTGGAGCGAGCCATGATCAGCGCCCCCTCCCGTCAAGATCTCGGCCATCGGGCCCTGCCAGTGAGCTCAGACTGAGCAGGCGGGTCTCGAGATCCATCACTAACTCGATCAGCCCCTGGCTGAGGGCCTGGGCATTCCGGGTCGGTTGATCAAGCTCAATGAGTGCGGCTCGCTGGGTGTTGATGGCCGCACCAAGATCCTGCTGCAATTGATGACGTAGTTGCTCGATGGTCTCTCGGGCTTGCTTGCTGCGCTCGGCCAGCAGGGCCTCATCCTCGAATTTGGCATGCTGCACCGAACTCACAAAGGGCACCTCGAAAAATCAACAAGCCAATGCACTATGCCCTGGTCTGAGCTAGATTAGATAGATGACATTCTAATTCTGCAGTGGGTCAGAGAGGCTTCTGGGATGAACAGCAAAGAGTCGCAAAGCTCAAGGAGAAGAAACCGGTTCTCCAGCGACTTTCTGAATCGATCCCGTGGGAATCATTCCGGCCACTTCTCGATAAGGGCTATGTGCAAGAGCGCAGGAGCAATGCTGGGCGTAAGAGGATTGATCCCTTGATCCTGTTCAAGATGCTCGTTCTCCAGCAGCTCTTTAATCTCAGCGATGAAGAGCTTGAATTCCAAGTCAATGACAGACGCTCCTTCGAGGAGTTTGTCGGCCTTGGCGTGATGAACAATATTCCGGATGCAACTACTGTGGCTTTTTTTAGGGAGCGTCTCCGCAAGGCAGGGGTCATAGAGGAGCTGTTTGAGATGTTTGAGGCGTATCTCCGCACTCAAGGCCTTCAAGCTCGTGGAGGTCAGATCATCGATGCAACTCTTGTCCCGGTTCCCAAGCAACGCAATACCCGCGAAGAGAACAAGGAAATCAAAGCAGGGAGGCTGCCGGAAGGCTGGGATGAAAGCCCAGATCGGTTGCAGCAGAAAGACTTAGACGCTCGATGGGTCAAGAAGAATGGTATCAGCTACTACGGCTACAAGAACAGCATCTGTATCGATGTTGACCATGGATTCATTCGCAGGTATGCAATTACACCAGCCAATATTCATGATAGTCAGATGCTTCCACGGCTCCTTGATCCAGAAAATGAGCACGACTTTGTATGGGCGGACTCAGCCTATTCAGGGCAGTGCTTTGAAGAACTGCTTAGCTTGGGAGGCTTTGAAAGCCTGATCCATGCAAAGGGATCTCGCAGTCACCCGCTCAATGAGGCAGCTAAGGACCTGAATCGTGTCAAGTCCGCAATTAGGACCTGTGTTGAGCATGTCTTTGGTTGCATGACCATGTCAATGGGTGGAAAGCTGACAAGAAAGATTGGACTTCCAAAGAACGAGGCATGGTGGGGCCTCAAAAATCTGACCTTCAACTTCCTTCGATATCTTCAGCGCACGACCCAAGTGGTGGCAGCGGCCTAAGTCGCAGACGGACGAACCCTGATTGCAGGGTAACTTGTCAGTGTTTTTTGTCGGCTTCTGATTTTCCGCCGCCCTCTGGCGGCTTTTTCATGCTCTCAGAGCTGAGGTAGATTGGCCATTATTCGAGGTGCCCCAAAGGCGCTGGTGAGCTCATCGAGGCGCACCACATTGAGATTCCAGTTGGTGAGTGCACGCTCGAGTGCAGCGGCGAACACCTGGCAGCTTTCGGCCACTGAGGCATCGGTAGCCAGGCGAGCGCGGACTGATTCGGACACCTCCAAGGCCAGCTTGCGGTCGCGCATGACCTCCAGACGGGCTTCTCGCAGCTGCTTGCTGGCTTCCGTCGACGATTGGGTGCTCTGCTCCAGCGACAAGGTGGCCTGCTGCAGCGATTGAATCTCCTGTTGCATCTGCTGGCTGGCGAGTCGGCAGGTCTGCAGTTCTGTTTCGGCCGTTTTGGCGAGCAACTTCCATTCCGATTGGCTGAGCATCAGCCCATCTCGCACATCGATCAAGCGGGCACTGAGGCCATCGGAACTGGCTGTGATCTGCTCCTGGGATTCCTGTAGACCTCGTACCGATTGCTGCAAGGTCGAGGCGAAGTCAGTGTCACGAAAAGCCTGTGCCGCCTGCACGAAATCCTGCCCGCTTTCGTTGAAGGCATTGGCAACGCTGCCGAGCTGGCGAACGGCAATCTGTGCCTGGGAGGTGAGTGTGGTGTTGACACTGAAAATCTCCTTGAGCTTGGCGGAGAAAGCCTCGTTCATGGCTGATTCGACTGCTGCATGGATGGCGACAGGCAGTTCAAGGCTGGTTGCATTCAGATCCTGAATCGATTGGCGTAGGGGAGCCATCACCTTGCTGTCGAGCTGCTGGGGAAGCACCGTCTCCAGCCAGCTGCTCAACAGGGCTTCACAGCGCTCCAGAGCATTCCTGGTGCCGACGATCTGCGTCCAGATCAGCACGAGCAAACTCAGAAAGAGACCGACCAGGCTCGTCTGAAACGCGGCTCCCATGGGGGCCACAATTCCCGAGAGGGCTGTCATGGTTTCTTCGGTGCTGGCATTCTTGCCCAGGGCTCCAGCGATCTCACTCAGACCAACGGTCAGGCCGGCAAAGGTACCCAGAAGGCCCATCGAGATCAGGATCCCCGGGGCTTGCTGCAGCCAGCTCTGGGCTGATGCCGCTGTGATCTGACCAGAAAAAAAGGGCAGGGAGATGGTTTCGATCTCACCAGCACTGAATTCGGCGGTATCGACCTGATCGACATGGCAGAGCAGCGCGATGTAGCGAGTCTTGATGCGCTCGAGTCGATCACCCAGCTCCGGAATCTCCGAGTCGTCCTGGTGGAGCTGGGCCAGCCTGGTCGCCAATGGGCTGGTCAGGCGTGCCAGCCTGCGCGAGAGGTCAATCGCCAGAAAGGCCACCACCACCATCACAATCAGGATGACGACTTTTGAGAGATTGATCAGGTCGTCCATCAGGCGAAACGGTGCGTGAACATCTGGTGATGATGAGTATCTTCCATGCTAGTCACCGGTCTTAGGGGATGGCTCCATCCAGTTGGCTTGCACAGGCCGGCTTGAATCCTCGAATCACACCAGAGAACATGGTTAAGCTGAATCAGCAAGGCAAGCAAGGGCAAGGACGCCGACCGTGGAGGACAGCAAAATTGTCGTATCTCTCAAGTTTCTGCTGAGCAGCGTCAAGAAACTCAGTGACACCTTCATCGCCAGCGAGGAAAAGCTCACGCTGAGCTTGAAGGGTGTTGCCACTGATGTGGATGATCTGCAGGAGCGAATTGAGTGGCTGGAGAAGCAGCTGGTGGATCTCAGTGATAGCGCCCTGGTGGCTGCTCGCCCGCTGATGACACCAACATTGCCGGTGCACTCCGACAGCGAAGAGCGTGTTGTGCCGGCCCTCAATCTTTCCTTGGAGGCCATTCTTGATGCCTATGCGAGCACTCCAGTTCTGCTGGAGCCCTTCGCTCGGCCATGTAGCGTCAATGGTCGCACCCTCAGCGGTGAGATCGATGGCGTGGAGCTCGAGCTGTTTGTGCAGGGAACCACCTGGGCATTGGCAGGCCTCGATGGGGAGTGGTTGCTGGTGCCCCGGCCGGGAACCCTGGAGCGCCGGACTCAATTGGACTCACTTGAGCGGCTTTATAGCATCGAAGGTGTGAAGCAGTTTCCAGCCCTCCTGCATCTGATCCGACCGGCCAGAGCTGAAGCGGTGGTGCATGGCCGTAGATGGCAACTCAAGGAGAAAGGAGTGTTGAGCATGACTCCCGACCCCCTCAAGGCGAACATCTCAGGGCGCCTGGCTGAGCTTGAGCTTCGTTTGGCCAGGCTGGAAGCGTCTTCCAACTGATTCAGATGGGCGCAAGCACGATTCCTTTGGATATGACCTCCCAGATTCCCTCGTCAACTTGCATCACTTCAGCGGGCTTCTTTAATTCAGCGAACGAGATCGAGGTCTGCTCTTCATAGTCATAGATCCCCTTCTGGGGCTTGTTTGTCGTGAAGCTCTCCAGGGTCTGGGCGGTTGGACAGAGCCAGTGTCTGCCGCCACGCTGAATCAGCAAATAGCTCCCACCTCCAGTGACAACCTGCAATTGGGTTCTGCTTGTTGAGGTGCCCCGCGTCATTGCCTCTTCTGATTCCTGGGTAATATTCAGCCCTGCCACCGTTAACTCACGAATCGTGGCCCTGTCGTTGCGTTGAACAGCAGCTGAGTAGTCGGCCGTGACCTCGTCGGCAGGGGATACCGGCGGTGGCGTTGGATGGAGGCCGAGTGCGGACGGCTCGGGCGGGATAAGCTTTGCCGTGACAGTAGAGATTAAGTTGTCGTGTTTTGATAATTGCTCTCGGAATCCAGCTTGGCTGGCGGCAAGTTGCTTGTTGATCGACAGTAGTTTTTGAGTTGTGCTTGCTTCGCGCTCCACGAGGCCGCGCTTTATCGTATTGATTTCAAGCTGGTATTTCTCCATATCCTTTAATTTGCTCTCGAGTGCTCTGAGGCGCTTGCGTGCATCCAGCCTGTGTGGGCGAAGCCACCAATAGATGATCGCCAGGGAGCTCACCCCTGATAAAAATCCCAGCCCAGCCATGGCGGCCCAGCCGATCTCCCAGGGATCAACAGAAGAATCAGTTCGCTGTGCTATCGCTATAAAGCGATCAGGTGTATCTGCTGTGGTTTGCGTTGCAGCGCGAGCCGATGTTATTTGGGTGCTGCTTTGAACTTCGGGCTGTATTAGGGCTGGCAGAGTGACCACAAGCGATAAGGCCGTTGCCCCAGCAAGAATGAAAGGCAGGGGCGATCGCGAGCTTTGACTCTTCAGAAACTGCATGATGACTAAGCAGGTGCCACAGGGGAAAGAATCAGAAACGCTCGGCCCACTCACGGGCAAGGATCGTGATCAGGGCGCGCAGGCCCATCACAAACGCTGGTTCGGGCTCAAGGTCGCCGATCTCCTTGCCAACTTCGCCTTGGGCAAAGGCCTGTGCCTGCGTCGCTACATCATCCCAAAGGCTGTCGAGGGAAATCAGCTTGCGAATCGGCAGAAGACTGCTGATCTTTGCAGAGCCCAGAGCTTCGTCGTAGTTGCTGACAAACTTGCGCAACTCTGTGAGACCTCCAAGCTCGTAACTGTCTAGAAGATTGATGTTATTAGGAATCTCAATGCGATCCAACGGCCCAAAGGTAATGCCGTTGATCACAAGCTCTTCGCCGGAGAACATCAGGTCTTTGCGGGGATCAAAATTTCCCTGGAGATTGACGCCCTTGCTGATCAAGCCGCATGCTGTCTCATCCTTAAAAGCATTGGAGAGAGTTGTGGGAGCAGCTCCCTGGCGGCTCTCTACAAATCCAGAGCTCCTGCGCTGCAGCTCTTCCATCAGGATGTCGGCATCGCAGCCTTTGGAGAAAGCCCCACTCTCGTCGAGCCAGTTGATGAAACGGGCACCGTTGCCGCCCAGATACACCGGCATTGCAGCCTGCTTGCGAAGGCGCCCCTCCCTGGCCAAGGCTTTGAGAACCAGGCCGAGGTAGTGGTAAATCCCGCCAAAGCTCACCGCCATCAGGCTGATAAAGCCCAATAGTTGCTTGTCCTGCTCGGCTCGATGAATGGGCATGCGATCCTGCAGCAGTTCATCGGAGGCATAGCGCAGACAATTATCCAGCCAGCTGTTGAAGTTTGGATCCTGTCTGAGCTTGGCATCATCTTTCGCGATCTCTCCAGTGACCCCAGGTGCAAACAGAAATTGAATGAACGAGGGTTTTGATTGAAGAATGCTGGTGCAGATGTTGCGCCCAGCAAAGGGGATAGAAACCTGGTGCAGAAGCCCATTGTCCTGCCAGATGCTGATGTCGGTAGTGCCGCCACCTACATCCAGGCAGGCAGTATGAATCATCTGCCGGCCAAGATAGTTGCCGAAATAGCTGGCAAAAGCCACGGCTTCGGTCTGCAGACCTCCTTCCCCGCCATCCTCCACGAGCTGATGGCTCAGGCCTGTCAGAGCAGTGAGCTCCTGGCAGAGATCTCCCCACTGGCGCCTGTAGTTACGTGCTTCATTAGGCGAAAAGGCACTTGGATAAGAAACAGCCCATTGCACTTCTGCAGCACCACCAGCTGCAGCATTGCTGCTGATCAACAGGGCCAACTCTTTGAGGAATGGCTTCTGATAATTCAGTTGGCGCCACTTGAACCCTGTATGAACGCCGTTACCGCGCATCGCCAGGGCATTGGTGCTGGGCCACTGGACCCGAGCCTGATGATAGAGATCTGGAACTTTCCCTTTGACCTCCTGCCAGCCATAGGTGTTCAGGGCAGTGGACGTTGGCGGATTGGAATCTTTGGGAAGTAACAGCTCTGGGATGAAGAATTTATATAAGAGATTTAGCTGGTTTTCCTTTTGGGCCAGCGTCAAAGGAATGACGCGTGTTTCCAGAGGCTTACGAGCTGGACCGGTCCCGTCTTGGATGAAGAAATTGGTGAAGGAGGTGCCGAAATCAAACCCCACTCGCCAGGTGGCAGACATGTTTCCAGGCGGCGGTGGTGGATTAACTGGAATCAGCCCACACACCTCTCCTCTTTCAATCACTTTGATCAGGTCTGGAAATCGCTCAGAGGTGAAATACTTGACGTTTTCCTGGCCGTCTCGACCCGTGTGCAGTTCATAATCGCTGAAGCCATCAACCGTCAGGCCTGTGCTGCTGTCCTCACAGAAAATATAGTAGTTCTTCCACTTTTGATCGGGAATGTTGGGCCAGAGTGTGATCACTGGCAGGTCTTCATCGATCAGGTTCTGCTCCTTGATCGGAAATACTCTGGTGATCGGATAAGGATCCCTCTGCCCTTTTAATCTCAGCATCAGGGTCAGCTCGATCGCCATGCCGCCACCGGTCTGCACAAGCCTGAGGGAGCAGCTTTTGGCGAGTTCGGCGCTGCTGAACAGCTCACGCATCCGTGGCTGAAGTGGCAGCAGAGGCGTGACGGGATTGCCGTTCACCATCGGTTGGCCCTCTAGCCGATTTGGCAACCAGGAATTCACCAATGCCGCTGGCCCTGGCAGCAGGAATAGCTCTGCAAGGAAGATATCGTCCGGGGTCAGAACTTCAATCGTGTCGCCATAGAGCCGCAGCAGCTGGTTCTTGTCATACCCCACTGATTCCAGGGTTGCTGCTGCATGCAGGGTGATCTCGTTGGCGGGAAGACCAAGCCGATTGGGCATCTCCCGATCAACCAGAATCACCGGCCGATTTTCGGCTGGAGTCTTCGCCAAGGGGCGTTGGCGGCGATCCTCCAGCACGAGTTCTGCGTTGCTCGGGCTGGTGCCACCCTTGGCAGCCCTCGCGAGGAGTGCCACTGCTGTTGGTCGTGGTGGCAGGCTGACAATGCGGTTGTCGGAGAGAATGGGATCGAGAGATCGGCTATCGCTCAATCGTTGAATGAAACCGCTTAACACCTGGGCCATCTGGTTGGCCATCAACTGATTGTTGCGATCGGGAGCCGTGAGAATGCCTCGGCTGATATGACTGAGCCAAGCTGCGAGTGACTGCCGATGCTGGGCTCCCAGGCAGCTGGTCGGAGCACTGAAACAGCCTTCAGCCGTCCACTTCATCCCCTGGATCGCAGCAGGCAGATGGACCGCTGGGCAGAGCACCGTGACCGGTGATGTGAAGCCAACCACCACCCCGTCAACCTTCAGCACATGCAGGGTTGCCCAGGGGTTGCTGCCATCGGTCAGGGTGTAAAGCGCTTTTGCACCGCTTGGTTTTGATCCGAACAGGCTGCGGGCAAAGGGGCCAACGGCTTCATCCTGCTGTTCGATGTACTCCGCCAGACTGACCTGCTCTGCTTCTAGTTTCAAGCCGTAGATTTCCCACAGGCCAACGGTGGCGAAACAGCCGAAGAGTTCCTCGAGCAGGGCCTTGCCTGTGGGATACCGAGGATTGATCACCGCCTGCTCAAACTGCAGCGCCCTCGACCAAGGAGAGGGCAGTGAATTCACCCGGCTGCTGGCAACTTCGTACACGAGGCTGTCGGCAATGGTGCCTAAGTTCTGCTGGTCACGGCTTTGCCATTCGCCCGAGCGCGAACCTCCCGCCAGGGGGGGATCTGTTTTCGGGAACCAGGGATATTGAAGGATGGTCTCGGCGGTGTTGTCAGGGGCCATGGCGTCAGTGATGGTGGTGCGAGTCAGAAACTGAGTGTCCAGAGGGTGTCGGCCAGACCTGCCACACCGTTATGGGGGATGTCTTCGGGAGTGAGCTTGTCCATCTGGACCTTGATGTCTTCCACCATGTCTTGGCGCTCTTCCCTGGTTGGGCGCGCTGAACCTTTCACGACGCGATCCAGGGCATTGTCATAGTTGGGATTGCGCTGCAGCAAACTCTGGGTGAACAGCTCCTGGTTGAAGCCGGAACCGGTGTTGCTGCTGAACTGGTTGAGCCACTGCAGCAGGGTTTCGACATAGGCGTCGATGGCTGACTTGAGGTTCAGTTCTTCCGTACTGCGGATGCTGGGACGGCCTCCCTGGGTTCCTGTGGCCTTACCGCTGGGCTGAAAGAACTGCCGCGCCCAGGGGGCACCGCTGAGGAAAGAACCCATCGAGAGTTTCTGGGCTGCATCGAGTTCAAGACTGAAGTTGTTCAGCCAGGCCACCGCAAACCGGGCTCCGCGGGAGAGGCCCTCACCAACGATCTCATGATCGGGAATGTCGTTCCAGCTGATCTGATTCGCTGTGGCACGGCTGAGCACATAGGCGTAGCCAGGCTGGGAGGCTGGTTGGAGACTATGACGTAATCCCAGCCCCGCCAGCAACTCCACCAGATGGGCAGCGTTGCTTTGGGAGCGGCCGCCGATGCTGAAGCCATAGCGGGCTTTGATGTCGCTGCCGATCAGGTAGACATGATCGAAGCAGCTGGTTCCGCTACTGCGCAGGTACTGCAGGGCGGCATCTGTATTGAGCTGAAAGTTGCGGGCTTCGGCATGGACGCCCGTGCCCTCCTGTCCCTGGCCCTCGAAGTCGAAATAGGGCAGCAGCAGTGAGGCATTGACGCGGACTCTGGTCAAGCCAAGCTCAGCGAGCCATGTCTTGAGCATCTGCCCGAGGGTGGGCACTCCTGAGGCTCCAGTCCCTCCGAAAACGCTGCCGAAGAGGTGGATGATTGGAGTGTCGCCAGCACCGGCTGCCGCCTGGATATCACTGAGCATCTGTTGCCACTGCCCCGTCTGGGCTTCGCTCGCCAGGCTGATCCGGCTCATGACCGCTGAACCGATTGGCGGCCGTCCCCGGAAGCCCACATCGAGCTCAGCGCTTTGCTCCTCCGGTGGGAACAGGCAGTCGAACAGGGCGGCCAGGCCACTGGCCTGGGTCCGCAGCACGGCTTTGGGGAACACCTGATCCAAGCTGATGGCTCCCGATGCATTGCTCAGCGGGCTCCAGGTGCCGTAGTTGCGCAGCTCTCCGCGAGCGAAGTGTTCAGCCTTGTTTCCCAGCAAGGAGCGCATCTTGTCGTAGCGATCCATGGCGGTCTGAGCACGGGCCCGCAGGGTGCTCTGCTGATCGGGTTCCACCAGGAAGGTGCCGAGCCGCGGAGGCTGATCGCTGCCGTTTTGGAGCAGACCGCAGGCATGGAGATGGCAGAGAGCTTCGAGGCACTTGGCCCCGCTGCCCCCCACACCGATGGCGAAAAGACTCATCTCAGCGCCCTCCCAGCAGACGGACGGCACCTGGGACCACGAACCTGTAGGTGCGCGGAGAGGCCAGCAGTGTGGGCAACCAGAACAGAAGCAGAACGTTGAGCACCACGAACACCATCACCAACAACCAACCTCCGGCCGGTAAGGGGTAGTAATTCACCCCGCTCCCTTCGACAGGAGAAGCGGATTGAATCTGCCAGATCAGCACAGTAAAGAACAGCTGAGAGAGCCAACCCAGAAGCACCAGCAGAATAGTGGAGATCCACCACCTTGGCTGCATGCTCTTCACTTCTGCAGCATTGCGGGGCTTGCCATTCAACGTCGTGAAAATCCAGAAAAGCAAGGCAATAGTGCAGCTGATCCAGAGTATTGTGAAAGATGGGCTACTGATCTGAGGTAAGAATACATTCAGATTTTGGCCCAACAGAGCTGAAAAAAGGTTGAGAAAAATCCAGTTCTGAATGATGAAAACCCAGAGAATGCCGATCAGAACGGTGAGCCCAAGCCAGATGTACTGAGTGGATCGCATCGAAGGGCAGATTCAGGTGTGTTGGTAGGCAACGCATAGCGCAGCAGCAGGGGTGTTGGCTGCATTCATGCCAATCTGTTGTCCCAGGGTGGTCATGAGCAGGAGCAGGCCTTCAGTCTGCTCCCTGGCGCCGGCAGCTTTCGGGTCTGCGCGATCCCACTCGAGCCACCACTGCTCTGGTAGGCTGCCGCGGGGAATCGTGGCCCGCAGCAGACCGGCGGGAGCGGAGCTGGGAATGTCGAATTCCAGGCGCAGGTTCGAGCCCGCCACGCTCATGCTCTTGAGGCGAACCCCCCCCAGGTTATTGGAACTGTTTGGCGAGGTAGGAATCCGCTCAAGGCGGACCAGGCCCAGATCAGGGCGGGTGGTGCCTCCACTCCAGGGCGTGGTGGTGGCCAGCACAAGGCCGGTGGCTCCTGGATTCAGCCGAACGAATCCATAGTTACCGTTATTACTTGGCGAGTAAGTGATGTTCTGTAGGCGCACAGGACTGCCTGACGCTCCCTTGTTGTTGGGGATTGCCGCTGCTGACTTGACTGTCAATGTTTGCAGTCCTGTATTGCCGTCGAGGATCGAAAGTTCCTGGGTCGTGACACCTTTTTGGGCCATATTTCTCTGGATGTCCTGAAGCAGGGAGCTCACTTGATCGGGTTTGCCTGTGGCCAGAAGATAGAGAGGGCGATTGAGTTTTCCGGTATGGATATTGACACCTTGCGCATCGAAGACCTGCCCCTGGAATGGCAGCTTCAGGGCCAGAACCCCTGCGGAAGCCCCCTTGAGTAGATCCTTTCGGACAGCGCCGATCAGGCTGGAGATGTCACTCTGATTGACCTCAAGGTCACTCACCAGAAGCCGCAGCGGCGTGCTGCCTCCCTGGGGCTGCACGTCCCAGAGGGTCTGTAGGCTGGAAGCCACTGCGGAGTAACCGCCGCAGCCCTTGAAAAAGCAGGGATCAGTGGCCAGCGTCACCCGCTCGCCGCTGAGCTCCTGGGCCGTGCCGCCGCCGATACGGAAAGCTTTGCTGGAGAGCCCCTGAGTTTGGGCCGAAAGATTCACGGCCTGGAGCAGGTTGCGCCACCGGGAGGCATCGGCTGCTTGAGCATGGCCGAGCATCGAGCCACTGCCATCGATGCCGATCAACAGCTGGTTGGCTTGTGTGCCAACGGTGGCTGGAGTTGGATTGGCCGTGGCGTCGGCAGTTTTAATGACGCAGTCAGGTAGTTTGGGTGTACAGCCCAGAAGCATCAACGATGACAGGAACATCATGCTGAGCAGTGCTGTTGAGAATCTCAATCGACCTGGCATAAGGAGGCGCCTGTTGGCGTTCCTGAGATTTTTGATATCATATTCTTCACCTATCGATACCTAGTAACACTATTGGCGCATAGCTCGAGTCTGGCGAGTTTGAGGGCGATTGAAATATCTCTTGATTGTCTGACCATCTGCCCGGGCATCCTCCATCTCCGGCTGAGGGTGAGTGGTCGAAGGATCCTCTGCATCAAAAGAAACCGATGTATCTATTTTTACTGAACAAGGTTTGTAAGGCGCACTTTTTTGTTGCCTCTCTTACGGTAGTAGTTAAGGCTAAGCAGCGGTAGTCTTTGTAGTCGTTTCAGGTCATGGACTTATCATTAGACACTTCCCGGACTGGTCGCTCCCTTAATTATAGTCACCAGTTTCTGTTTTGCTGTATTTGTAGCTCCTGCTCTCTCTCCTTCGCTCAAGGTTGCTTCAAAGTGTGTCAGAGGCGGGGCTCTGCCCCCCCCCCCCCCCCCCCTTTTTTTTTTTTTTTTGGGGGGGGGGGGGGCAAGTTGAAGTGTTTCCAGCTCGACCACTTTCGCTGCCAAGTGGCTCGATGGATTAGTTCAATGTGTCGATACAGCGAGCGATGCCGTCTAGCTGTGTTTCCTCGCCAGGTTGTACAGGGTCTAGGATCCGATTGAGGCACTTCTGAGGCATGAGACAACTGAGAGCCATGTTTCACCTGCTGTCGTTATGGATACCCAGATAGCAAAGTGGCCAGTGAGAGCATTGCTCTCATGCCTGGTAGGTAATGACATGGACTCATCCTGGCAGGGTAGCTTGAGTTAGGTGAAGTCGACCAAAGGCCATAATGCTAGGCTTTTCGTTGGATAGTGGGGTAAAGATTGGAGTTCCACGGATATATTGAGACTGCTGAAGGCTTCTCTGGCATGAGTGCAGAACTTGGAATAAGCTTTTGCTCGTAATCGATCGGTCTGAGGTTGTCGATTGTTGAATGGCGACGCTTGCGGTTGTAGTAGCACTCGATCTAGAAGGCCAGATCGCGCTGCAGATGCTGGGGAGTGACCAAAACCTCGCTGTCGTCATCAAGATCAAGCCTGAGTTTGATGGTTAAAAAAATTCCTCCCCCACGGCTTTGCTCCAACAGCAGCCCTTGGCGGACATCCTGTATTTGAGATCATGTCTCCTCAGTAGAATGTGGTAGTCAGTGGCTCGGTAGCGACCGCCCTAATCCCTGTGGATGTGCAGTAGGCAAGGTTCCATTTGGCGATGATTGAGGGCTCGGTTGAGCGCCTCCACCACAATGGAAGTCCCCTTCCGGCTGTTGACCTACCGGCCGACGATGGGGCGACTGAACTGATCGATCCAAACCGTCAGATACTGCGCCGTCTTGCTGTAGTACGGATGGTGGAGATGTCGCCGGCCCAGCAGTAGTTATGAACCTTGGGCTTGTAGTTCATGCAGTAGCGGGTTTCCCTGCGCCCCGTACGCACCGCTGCTGGCCATGCTGCAAGTGCAGAATGCCTTGCGGGTCTTGCCCTGCAGCTGTGCACGTTTCAACCGCTGCGCGGAAGCTTGCGGCCTGAGCCTGGCCATACGGTGGCTCCCGACCTGGCGGCTGGCAGCTACCAACTTTTGGTGGACATGCGGGGAGCTGTAGAAGCAGCTGTGCTGCTGGAATACCGCCTGTAACTCAGCTGTGAGCACCGCGTTTTCGGACCCTGCTTTCCCGTGGCCTCCTGGCGACGGCTCCAGATGTAGTAGCCACTCCGGGGCACCCCCAGCTACCAGCAGAGCAAGGAGACATAGAAGCGGCCTTGCAGGTGGTGGATCAGACGAAACCTCTCGGCGGCAGATGCTTCTTTTATGTGGATGCGAGGCATCGTGGCCAAAGGATACGGAGGCCGGCCGCCCTTTTTGCTCGTCTTGGGGTGGCTGGGCTCAATCAGATCGATTAATGACTGCCAAGGCACCACTTCTTCCATCTCAGCCAGGAACTTTTCCCCGCTAGTGGCTCCGCCCTGCTCGGCCTTTGGCCTCTGTAACGGTGCGCTTCTTAGCCGTCGTCTGCTAGTAATACGTAAAGCCAAGCTGATTGATTGCCATCAACTCAGGACTGAACGGTGATCACAGGGCCATTGTCCCGCGTAATGGTTGAGTTTTTCAGAGTCTCCTTAGTACTGAAGCGTGATCATAGGTTGATTGTTTCGCAAATTGGATTGTTTTTCAAAAGTTTTCCCGGCGGCAAGTAGTGACGGGGTTCTTGAGCAATTCGATGACAAGCTTTCTCAGAACTTTTCTGATGCAGCAGATATTCTGCGGTAATCAACGCTCCCGCCTCTGTGCTGTAGGAGAACGTTCAGGCTTTTCCCTAGGATGTTGAGGGCGCCCAATCTGGTGATTGATTTCGTCCGCTTGCTGTGCTTTGCTCTTCCATTTTTTACAACTCCTTGATGGTGCCGGAGTGAGGAATATCCCCAAGCTGGCCGGGGCGCGAGACTTCAGGGCCCTCTTGTTGGAACCCCATGGCTCTCGATCGTTTCAGGCAGGCGCTGGCGACGTTGATGGAGCAGGCCCCCAACGATCCACTGGAGCGCGACGAGTTCTTTGAGGTGAACCCTCTGCCTGCTGAGGACGGCCCGTTCGAGCTGGTGGTGGTGGATGAGGAGAACGGCATCTTCGCGGCCCTCTATCTCGACTGTTTATTCGAGGAGGGAGACCCGGGTCAGGAGGCGATCGCCGCCCTGGTGCCGGCCTATCTGCAGAGCGCCTTTGGCCTGGAGCAGGCCGAATGGGAGGCCACCGCACCGTTCGACCTGGGCTGGCGCTCCCGGGACTTTCTCTGGTTTCTGGAATTCACCCTGCCCGGGCTCCAACCCCCGTGTCACAGCGACGGCTGAACCGGCTGTTGAAAGGCGGCTGGATCCGGGCCTACCTCGCTACCCAGCTCAGCGGCGGGCGTTGACGATCACCGGAGTGCCGCTGCCTGAAACCGTGCCAGGCAGGGCCGGCACCACCGAGGTCTGCCCGTCCCACTTGTCGAGGAAGAGCTTGTAGAGCACCTGGTCATCGAGGCTGGAGTTGAGGATCTGGTAGCGCTTGGCCTCCTGATCAGCAATCTTGACCTCGGTCTGGGCGCGCAGCAGCCTCTGGTCAGCGATCTGTTTCTGTTCGATTGCGGCCCGGTATTCCTCGGCGATCTGGAGGCCGGTGAGATCAAGACCCTGGACGATTACGTAATTGAACTTGGTCAGTTCTTCGGCCACTTTCTCTTGAACCAGTTCAGAAATGCTGTTCCATTCGGTGGCGATCGTCACCAGCTCGTATTGGGAAAACACCGATTTCAGCGCTTTGAGCAGCGAAGGCTGAATGACGCGCGCATAGATCTGGGAGTTGTCGGTAGCGATTGTTTCGTAGATTCGCGGAGTTTCCGTGGGCTTCACGGCGTACTTCACCGTGGCGGTGGCCTCGATCACCTGCAGATCCTTGGTGAGGGTGGAGAACTGCTCCGGCCGCACCTGGGTGCGCACATCGAACAGCGAGGTGGACTGAATCAACGGGGCCTTGATGTTCGGCCCCGGGCTGCGCTGGCCGCCCGTGACCTTGCCGAGAGTGGTGACCACTGCCACGTTGCCGGCCGGCACGATGAAGATCGTCTGGGTCAGCAGGATCAGCAGCGCCACCGCTGCCGCTGCGATCACCTGGAACGTGGTTCCAGGCCCATCCCCACCGGCTGGGCGCATTGAGCTCTGCATATGGTCACGAATCCTGTGTTAGCCACGACCCTAGGCATAGGACCAGAATGGGGTGACCAGCAAGCGTCGCAATGACCGGCAATCTTCAGGCGATCGGCTTCATCGCCAGCTGGGTGCTGGGCTGGGGGATCGGCGGCTCCCTGATCGATGCCGGCCTGATCAACGCCGGCGTCTATGAAATCGGCGCGAACCAGCTCGGTACCCTGACCACCTTCTCGGTCTGGAGCCTGCTCTGGGGCTGGCTCGGTTACTGGCTCTTTCAGCGCATCACCGGCTCAAAGGCCAAGCTCCCGTAGGGAACGCAGGCAATGGGCTGCGGCGGGATAGTTCTCCTGGCCCACGCCGGCCGGCAACAGAACATGAACGCGGCAGCCAGCCGCCAGGGCTGCCAGGGTGCCAGCCTGGGAATCCTCGAAGGCCCAGCAGTCTATGGGGTTATGGCCCAGGCGCAGGGCCGCTAACTGGAAAGCGTCCGGGGCGGGCTTGCCGCTGCCCAGGTCGGGATCATCGCCGTAGACACGGGTTTCCAGCAGCTCCAGCCAGGGGTGGGGCGCGCTCTTCAACGCCACCGAGCTGCTGGTGCTGCTCGTGACCAAGGCCATCGGGATCGCCAGGTCCTGACAGCGGGCCAGTAACTCGGGAGCCCCTTCCATCGGTTCTGCCATCGGTAGCAGATGGCGGGCAATCGGCTGCTGCACCGCCAGCAATTCTTCCGTGCTGGGCGGTTTCACGCCTTCCGCCTCGATCCAGGCGATCACCTGGCGGGCGTTGTCCAGGCGCCGACGTCCCCTTAGCCCCAGCAGCTGGCCTTCGCTCAGCTGCACCCCAAAGGCCAGGCCGGCTTCGCTCCAGGCCCGGCCGTGCAGTGGTTCGGTGTCGAGCAGGAGCCCGTCGAGGTCGAACAGGCAGGCGGCTGGGCGGAGCATGCCGCCATTCTTTCAGTTCCCGGTGCCCGGGATCCGGCTTGAATGGCGCCACCCATGGGGACTAGGCGATGAACGAGGAGACGATCGAATCGGTGCTGCAGGAAGCCCGCGTCTTCCAGCCGCCCGCAGCCCTGGCCGCCGGCGCCCGCATCTCCAGCCTGGAGGCGTACGAGGCCCTGGTGGCCGAGGTGGAGGCTGACCCTGACGCCTTCTGGGGACGCCAGGCCCGTGAGCTGCTGCACTGGTTCGAGCCCTTCCAGACGGTGCTCGACTGGAGCAACCCGCCCTTTGCCCGCTGGTTTGAGGGGGGCACCACCAACCTGGCCTACAACTGCCTCGATCGCCACCTGCAGGGCCCCAGGGCCGAGAAGACGGCTCTGATCTGGGAAGGCGAACCCGGCGACACGCGCCGCTTCACCTACACCGAGCTGCATGCCCAGGTCTGCAAGGCCGCCAATGCCCTGCTGGAGCTGGGCATCGGCAAAGGAGATCTGGTGGCCCTCTACATGCCGATGGTGCCGGAAGCCGCCATCGCCATGCTGGCCTGCGCCCGCATCGGTGCGCCCCATTCGGTGGTATTTGGTGGCTTCTCCGCCGAAGCCCTGCGTGACCGTCTGATCGATGGTGACGTGAAGGCGGTGATCACCGCCGATGGCGGTTTCCGCAAGGACAAGGCTGTGGCGCTCAAGCCGGCCGTGGATCAGGCCCTCGCCGGCGACGCCTGCCCCACTGTGGACCATGTGCTGGTGGTGCGCCGCACCGAGCAGCCCACGGCGATGACAGCAGGCCGCGACCACTGGTGGCACGAGCGGGTGGAGCCCGCCAGCTCCGAGCACACGGCCGAGCCGATGGCCAGCGAAGACCGGCTGTTTGTGCTCTACACCTCCGGATCCACCGGTAAACCGAAGGGGGTGGTGCACACCACCGCCGGCTACAACCTCTGGGCCCAGCTCACCTTCGAGTGGATCTTCGACCTGCGCGAAGACGACGTCCACTGGTGCACGGCCGACGTGGGCTGGATCACCGGCCACAGCTACATCGTCTATGGGCCGCTCTCCGCCGGCGCCACCACCGTGATGTACGAGGGCGCCCCACGGGCCTCGAAACCGGGTGCGTTCTGGGAGGTGATCGAGAAGCACAAGGTGAGCCTGTTTTATACCGCTCCCACGGCGATTCGTGCCTTCATGAAGAGCGGCCGCGAGGTGCCCGATCACTACGACATGGGCAGCTTGCGCATCCTGGGAACGGTGGGCGAACCGATCAACCCCGAAGCCTGGATCTGGTATCGGGAGGTGATCGGACATGGCCGCTGCCCGATCATCGACACCTGGTGGCAGACCGAAACCGGCGGCGTGATGATCAGCCCCCTGCCGGCGGCCACCCCCACCAAGCCGGGGTCCGCGACCCTGCCCCTGCCAGGCATCGCCGCCGATGTGGTCGACAGCGAAGGCCGCAGCGTCGGCGTGGATGAAGGGGGGTATCTGGCGGTGCGTCGCCCCTGGCCGGGAATGATGCGCACGGTTCACGGTGATCCCGAGCGCTTCCGCAAGAGCTACTGGGAGCACATCAGCGGCGCCGATGGTCGGCCGTTGTATTTTGCCGGTGACGGCGCCCGTCGTGATGCCGATGGCTACTTCTGGGTGATGGGCCGCGTCGACGACGTGATCAGCGTGTCGGGCCACCGGCTGGGTTCGATGGAGATCGAATCGGCCCTGGTGAGCCATCCGGCCGTGGCCGAAGCCGCCGTGGTGGGCCGCCCCGACGATCTCAAAGGGGAAGGCATCGTCGCCTTCGTGACCCTGCAGACCGGTCTCAGCGGCGATGAGGCGCTGATGGCCGAACTGCGCCAGCACGTGGGCGCCGAAATCGGCCCGATTGCCCGCCCCGATGAGATCCGCTTCAGCGATGCCCTGCCCAAGACCCGCAGCGGCAAAATCATGCGCCGCATCCTCAGGGCCTTAGCCGCTGGCGAAGAGGTGAGCGGCGACACCAGCACCCTGGAAGACCGCTCCGTGCTCGATGCCCTGCGGGTGTGATGACGAAAGCTGCCTGGCCTGGCTCAGCCGGGCAGCGAGGGCAGCATCAACCGATCGGTGCTCGCCAGGGAGGAGTCAACCAGTACCTGGAAACTTGTTGAGGTTGGGTACGTGGCCCCACCAATCCAGCAGTTGATCGGCCAGCCGGTCGATCTGCCGCTGCCTGGCCGGGTCATCGGCCCAGGCCCCCAGCAGGTTCTGGCGCAGGCCGGCGCTGGCTGGGGTGAGGTGGTCGCCGGGACGTTCGACCAGGGTCGAGGCGTCATCGGGGCGCTGCTGCAGGACGCCGATCAGCCGGCGGCTCTGGTCAAGGGCATCGTTGCCGAAGCGCAGCAGCAGGTTGCGCGGCTGGCGGTAATGCAGACCCACCAGCCGCAGGGTTTCCTGTGGTGAGGGGCTGAACTCGGTGCGCACGCCCAGGCGTGGGGCCAGATCAGCCAGCAGGGGAATGGAGCGGTCGGCGGAGAAATTGTTGAAGCACATCGCCACCAAACCGCTGCAGCCGCGGCCGCCGTCGGGGGCAAGCAGATGCAGTTTGCAACCCAGGCTGTGGCCCAGCCGCAACAGCGGTTGCTCGGCCGGTGAGGCCTGGCGCCCCCGGCGGAAGGCGCGCCAGGCTTCGGTGGCCTGGCTCTGGTGGTCGAAACCGGGCACGTAACTCCAGGCCCGGATCGCCAGCCCGCGTACAGCCAGGGCTTCCAGCAGGCGCCGGTAGCTGATCTGTGGGCTGGTGGCCAGCAAGGTGCCGCCGATGAACTCGACCGTTCCGATCGGCTCACCGGCTGGCCCCGGCGGGGACAGGCACCAGAGGCTGCCCTGCTGCTTCCAGCGGTTTGATGGTGGCGGGCGATCGGGGGAGATGGGATTCAGGCCGCCAGCAGCTGCAGGGCGGTGAGGGCTTCACGGGCATGGGCGGCCCCGTCGAGCAGGTTGCTGAACAGGTGTCGCACCACCCCCTGGCCGTCGATCACGTAGGTGACGCGGCCGGGCAGGAACAGAAGGGCGTTGGGCACCCCGAAGGCCTGGCGCAAGGCGTTGCCCCGATCCACCAGCAGGGGGTAGGGCAACTGGTGGCGCTCAGCGAAGCGGCCATGGCTGCCGGCGTCGTCGCCGCTCACGCCCCACACCTGGGCACCGAGTGCCTCGAGTGCTGTGTGGTTATCGCGGAAGGCACAGGCTTCCGCTGTGCAGCCGGGGGTGTCGTCCTTGGGATAGAAAAAAACCACCAGGGGCTGGCCCTGGAGTTGGTCGCTGCGACGCTCGACACCGTTCTGATCGCTCAGGGCAATCAGGGGAGCCCGATCTCCCACCTGGATGGCGTTGGCCACGCGGATCCGCAAACGTATGGATTCAGCCTAGGAAATTTGCCTGGGCCACGGCCCCTTGCCCAGCTGGGATCATGGGGTGGTGATGGGGTTGGCCATGGAGGAGCAAGAAACAGCTGGAACGGGCCAAAGCCTCTGGCAGCAGACCAATCTGCTCAGCCTGGTGAACGCGGAGCCAACGCCTGTCGTCGCCGTTGCCCCCTCGCTTGCTGAAGCCCCGCCAGCTCAGCCAGGTCCGTTAGCCGGGCGGCCGGTTCCGAACCGCCTGCTGATCCTCGATACGGAAACCACCGGCCTGGATCCAGCCCAGCATCACTGCATCGAAGTGGGAGCCGTGCTGTTCGACGTGCCCCATCGGGCGGTGCTCAGCCAGGTCTCCTTTTTGCTGCCTTGCCTGAGCAATGACGCCGAGGCCATCAATGGTATTCCGGCGGCGGTGAGTCGGCTGGATCAGCCCTGGCGCCAGGCCCTCGACCTTTTCAACAGCCTTGTTGAAGCCGCCGACGTGCTGGTGGCCCACAACGTTCCCTTCGATCGGCAGTGGTTCGGCCGCGGCCCCCTGCCGGCCTTAGGCAAACCCTGGCTGTGCAGCATGGAAGACCTGCGCTGGCCCGCCGAGCGCCAGCTGCGCGCCACCCCGTCGGTGCGGGATCTGGCCCTGGCCTACGGGGTGCCGGTCTGGGCGGCCCACCGCGCCCTCACCGATTGCATCTATCTGGCTCAGGTGTTCGAGCGCTGCGACGACCTTGAAGCCCTGCTCGCCGCTGGCCTTGAACCCCGCCAGCTTTACCGGGCCCAGCTCTCTTACGACGAGCGGCACCGGGCCCGCCAGGCTGGCTTTCGCTGGAACGATCCGATTCCCAAGGCCTGGAGCCGGCGGCTGAGTGAACGGGAAGCGGCGGTGGTCGGCTTTCCGGTGGCGCCTGTGACGGCCGAATGCGCCTGAGGTCGCGCCATCCAAACCGGGCTCATTGGCGCCTTTCAAAGCAAGGTTCCAGGGGCTGTGATCCGTCAGGCCTGACACGGTCGCCCAGATAGCAGCAGGAAGCGATCAGGCCCGCTGAAATCAGGTGCCGCGTGTTCTTCCCCATGGCTGGTCTGCTCTGGCAACGCCGTTCCCAGGTCGGTTGTTGCCTGTTGATCCAGGGCTTCCTGCTGAGTGTCTGCATTGGCCTCGAACGCGTCGTGCAGCCGCCCGTCCCCTATCCGGGCAGCGGCGGCATCGCTAGAACGCGTGGATGATCCGCACCCCGCCCGACTCCCTCATCTCCAGGCGACTGGAGGAGCGGCCGGGCCATCTGCCAAGTCAGCTGTTTGTCCATGGCGGAGCGGCCCCAACCCGGCTCTCGGTCCTGCGTTTTGAACCCGGGAGCATGGTTCAGATCCAGCTGGAGCGGCCCGACCAGCTCGCTCCCCTGATCGCCAGCGGTGATCCGCTCTGGGTGCGCCTCCAGGGACTGGCGGATCCGGCCCTGATCCGCCAGATCTTCCGGCAACTGGGGGTACCGGCCCAGCTGCAGGCCCCCCTGATCGACACGCCCCAGCGCACCCGCGTCGATGCGGCGGGCGATGCGGTGCTGGTGGTGATCCACCGGCTTGGTTTTGCCAAAACGCCCGCCCAGCTGATCAGCGAACAGGTGGGCCTGCTGCTGTTGCCCAACCTCTTGATCAGCCTGGAGGAGGTGCCCAAGCAGGAATCCTTTCCCCAGCTCACCCGTTGGCTGGCCAACCTGACGCCGCCCCCGAGCCGGGAGGATCTCGACGATGTTCTCCACTTTCTGATCGATGAGATGCTCGATGAGCTCTTTCCGATCCTTGAGCAGTTCTCCGATCTGCTCGATCGCTTGGAGGAGATGGCCCTGCGCGATCCCAAGCCGAAATTGCTGGCCCGCTCGTATCAGGCCCGGGTCAGTCTGCGCCGAATCCACCATCAGGTCTGGCCCCTGCGCCATCAGATCCTGATCCTGCTGCGCCAGAACCAGCGGTTACTTGGACCTGAGGCCCGCCGGGGTTTTGAGGATATGGAGCAGCATGTGCGCTTGATTTTCGAGAACACCGAGCTGCTGCGCCACCAGTGCGATGCCGTTTCCGATGCCTACATCGCCAGCACCGGCAATCGCATGAATCAGGTGATGAAAACGCTCACGATTGTGTCCAGCATTTTCGCCCCGCTCACCTTCATCGCCGGCATCTATGGGATGAATTTCAAAGTGATGCCGGAGCTGGATCTGCCATTCGGCTATTACCTTGCCCTCGCCTTGATGGCCTTCATCGCCATGCTGCAGACCTACCTGCTCTGGCGCCGGGGTTGGTTCGTGGATTGGACGGCAACACGCCGCTGATTGAGGCCTCAGGGAGCGGATGCCTGGGCCTGATTCGCTTCGCCCAGGCTGGGTTGGTGGGGGCTGGGTTGATTTTGGTTCCGGCGGCGGCTGATCCGCGAGCGGCAGGTGCTGGAGCAGTAGCGGGCATCCTGACGCCGCGCCTGGAACGGGGTGCCGCAGCAGGCGCAGAACTTCTGATGGCCGGGTGCTGGCTGGGGCTGGGCCTGACCCAGCCGCTTCAGGGCCCGTCCAGCCCCTTGACCCAGCACCAGATCAAGCCCGTAGCCCTCCCGCAGCAGGGCGGTGGTGTTGGCATAGCCCAGGGCGACGGCCAGTTGGGGGGCGTCGGCCAGCAACCTCCCCAGCACCTCAGCGAGGGGATAGCCATCGCCCCACAGCCAACGACGGCGCTCGCGCACCAGTTCGGCCCAGGCTTCTGGGGGCAGTTGATCGGCGCCATCGCGGTGATCGATGCGACTCCTGCCCCCAGCTCCAGGCAGCTTATGGCTGTCTTCAGTAGTGGCCAAGGACGAACCGGCGCTTCAAGAACCGTGCTGAACGAACCGGCCATTAAGGCAACGACCTCTGCCATCGCCTGGCCTCGGGCATGGTGAGGTGCTGGACTCGGTGGTCTATGGATGGAAGGCCGGCTTCAGCGGCTCTTTGGCCATTGCCTCAACCTGCGCCCATGGCTGACCCAACCAGCAGAGACCTATCCAGCACAGATCCAACCAGCACAGACCCAACCAGCCCTGATTTCAGCAGCGGCGCCTATGCCGCTGGCTTGATCCAGCGCCAGACCCGCAGGCTCGGACACCTGCAGGCTGAGGTGCTGGCCGATCGGGACCCCGAAGCCCTGCACCAGCTGCGGGTGACGCTGAGGCGGCTGCGAACGGCCCTGGGCCTGTTCGAGGCGGCGCTGGTTGTGCCGGCGGCGGTGAGCGACCGCCGCATTGCCAAGGTGGCGCGCCGCACCGGGCTCAGCCGTGATCTCGATGTGATGCGGGGCCAGTTGTGCTCCACCTGGCTGCCCCAGTTGCCCGGCAAGGAACAGAAGACCCTCAAGCCGCTGCTCAGGCAACTGAGCCGGGACCGCAAGCGGGCCTTTGAGGGCCTGGCCCACACCCTGCGCGGAGCCCCCTATCTCGCGCTGCTCGCCAAGCTGCAGAAGTGGCAGCGCTCTCCCAGGTTCACGCCGATCGGGCAGCTCCCCCTGCGCTCCTGGTTGTTTGAGTGGCAGACCCGGGCCTGCGCCGATCTGTTCCTGCAGGGCGGTTGGTTTGCTATCGATCCCAGCGACGACGCCCTGCATGACCTGCGCAAGGGCCTCAAGGGGGTGCGCTATTCCCTCGAATACCTCGAACCGTTCGGCCATGCCGTCCTCAGCGACTGGATCCGGGACCTACGCAAAGCTCAGGATTGTCTCGGTGATCTCCATGACCTGCAGGTGCTCGAGGCGGCACTGGACGACTATCTGGGGCGTGACCGCCGCAGGTCCCTGCCAGCCCTGCAGCAGCTGATCGAACTGCAGAAAGCGCAGCGCTGGGGGCAGTGGCTGAGCCAGGCGGAATACCAACTCGCCGATGACAGCCGCCGGGCCCTGCAGGCCAGCCTGCTTGCTCCAGAGTCGCCTGCCAGTGCTCCAATGGCCGCAGACTTGTCCCAGGCGCCCTCGGGCCATGCCGTCCGGAGCGACTCTCACCGATGAACTGCTGAGCCGCTGCCTGGAGCATGCGGCCCTGGTGGCGGTGGCCATGGCACTGGCGCTGGCGATCAGTCTGCCCCTGGGGCTCTGGATCAGCCGGCGGCCGCGCTGGGCAGGCCCGGTGCTTGCCGTGGTCAGCGCGATCCAGACGATCCCGAGCCTGGCGATCTTCGGGGTGCTGATCACCGTGCCGTTGGTGGGCGGCCTGGGGGCAAGGCCGGCGATCGTCGCCCTCACCCTCTATGCCCTGCTGCCCCTGGTGCGGGGGGTCGTCACCGGCCTCACCCTGGTGCCGCAGGGGCTGAAGGAGGCGGCGATGGCCCTGGGGCTCAACCGCCGCCAGCGCCTCTGGCGTGTGGAGGTGCCGCTCGCCCTGCCGGTGCTGATGGCCGGGGTGCGGGTGGCCATGGTGCTCACGATCGCGGTGGCGACGATCGCCGCGGCGATCGGTGCTGGCGGGCTTGGCGTTTTTCTGTTCCGTGGCATTGCCACGGTCAACAACGGCCTGATCCTGCAGGGCGCGGTTCCGGCGGCGCTGATGGCCTTGCTGGCCGACTGGGCCCTCTCCAGCCGTCGCCGCCTGCTCGCCGGCCTGGGGCTCGCTGTGGCCCTGGCCCTGGCAGCCGGCCTCTGGCTGGCCAGGCCTGCCGCCGCACCCAGCCTTGCGATCGGCTCGAAGGCCTTCACCGAGCAGCTACTGCTGGGGGAACTGCTGGCCCAGCAGATCGAAGCGCAGACCAACTTGCGCGTGCGCCGTGACTTCGCCCTTGGTGGCACCCAGATTTGCCATGAGGCGGTGCGCTCCGGCCAGATCGCCGGCTACGTGGAGTACACCGGCACCGCCTGGGCTTCGGTGCTGAATCAGGCCCCCCTGCCGGCCCAGCCGGGGCTGGACCGGGCCGAGGCGGTGTATGAGCGGGCCAGGACGCTCTACCGGCAACGCTTCGATCTCGAGATGTTCCCCTCCCTGGGCTTCGAGAACAGCTTTGCGATCCTGATCCGTGACGACCAAGCCAAGGCCCTGGGCCTCACCAAGCTCTCCCAGTTGGCTCCGCACACGCCGCAGTGGCGCGCGGGTTTCGGTTTTGAGTTTCTCAGCCGCCCTGATGGCTACCCCGGCCTGGCCCGGCTCTATGGCCTGCGCTTCAAGGAAGCGCCCCTGGAGATGGACCTGGGCCTCACCTACCGGGCCCTGGCCGAGGGCCGGGTGGATCTGATTGCCGGCGATTCCACCAACGGCCTGATCGAAACCCTGGCCTTGCGCAGCCTCATCGACGATCGCCAGTACTTCCCCCCGTATCAAGCCACTCCGGTGTTCAATGCGGCCGCCCTGCGGCGCTGGCCCCAGCTGCTGCCCGCGCTCAACGGTCTCGCCGGCCAGATCAGCGAAGCGGAGATGCGCCGCATGAATGCCGCCGTTGATGGCGAGGGGGAAGAGGTGGCTGCTGTGGTGCGGCGCTTCCGCCAGGGCAAGGGGTGGACAACCGCCGCCCACAAAAAAACCCCGCCAGGGCGGGGCTGAGGGGTGAAAGAAAGCAGATCACCAAAAAAGTGAACCCTGTGGAATCGGAGCGGCGGGATTTGAACCCACGACCCCCACTACCCCAAAGTGGTGCGCTACCAAGCTGCGCTACGCCCCGGTTGAAGCGAAGCTATCACAGCTCCTGGGGCAGCCATTTCTCCCAGTGGCGACGGCGTTTCAGCTGCTGCAGGATCCTGGTGGTGAGCCGCTCCCGCCCCAGGCCGGCATAGCCCCAGAGCCGTAGGCGGCGTGCCAGCAGCCGCAACTGGGACAGGCTCAGACCGGCGAGGCGCAGCTCGGGCTGACGCCGCCAGGCACTGGCGGCCACGGGCATGGCTTCGCCCTGCCGTTGGCCTGGCCAACTCTCCAGGGCACCGCCTGCCATCCATTCCGGCACCAGCACGAACAGCACGGCCAGCAGCCCATAGAGCTCGACGAGACCCTTTGGCAAAGGGTGAAGGTGGCGCTTGGCGTCTGACCTGGGGGGTAGATCCAAGACGGTTCAGAGCAGGGTGCCTTGCGGCTTGGGAGTCCGTTGGGGCGGGGCCTCCAGGGCCGGCGCCTCCTTCCACAACAGGGGTGGTTCCAGCGGCCCGTTCAAGCGGGCATACCAGAAGACCATGGCGAACACCAGGCCCAGGGTGGCCGCGAGCAGAAGAATCACCGTGCGATCAGGAAGGGTGCCCATAGCGCTCAGACCTGGTCGGTGCGCAGGCACTGAATCCGCATCGGCAGACGCTCCACAGTGAGTTCATCGCCCCTGAGGATCAGGCGCAGGGAATCGTTGCCATAGCGCACACCGGGCAGGGTGGAGGTTTCCCGGAACAGGGTGGTGACAGATCTCCCGGAGATCAGGGCCGCCTGGGCGTCGTTGCGCTCGACAATCACCTTGCTCTGGTTGCGGCAGAGAAAACTGTCGCGGCTGTCGTAGTTCTCCCACCAAGGAGAGCCCACGGCCAGGTTGGCCGCCTGGGCGGGCAGCCCGAGAAGCAAGGCAGTGGCTGCGATCAGCGCGTGAAACCGGGTTGACATCTACTCAGAGGCGGATCGGGGTGTTAGAGCTGCGCAGCACGCAGTGCTGCACCGACCAGTCGTACTGCTCCCAGACCTCTGGCGCCAGCAGGAAGGCACTGCCTGGAAAAGGCGTGAGCCGCACTCCGCTGGGCCGGGCGGAGCAATAGGGGCGGCTGCCAGGCCTCGCCAGGTATTGCTGGTGATGGGTTTCGGCAAAGAAGAAGGGGCGATCCGCCACGATCTCCGTGGTGATTTCTCCAAAACCTGCGGCCGTGAGCTGGCCCTGGTAGTGGCGGGCGCTGGCTTGGGCGAGGTTGAGCTGGTCGGCGTTGCGGGTCACGATCGCCGAGCGGTACTGGCTGCCGGTGTCATGGCCCTGGGCCATGCCCTGGGTGGGGTCGTGGCATTCCCAGAACAGCTTGAGCAGATCGCTGAAGCCCACCTGCTCGGTGTTCCAGACCACCCGCACCGCTTCGGTATGGCCGGTTCGGCCGGAGCAGACCTCGTCGTAGGTGGGATTCGGCGTATGGCCGGCGGCATAACCAACCGCCGTGCTCACGACACCGGGCAGGCGCCAGAATCCCTTCTCTGCCCCCCAGAAACAGCCGCAGCCGAACAGAACCTCCTGTTGATTGGGTTCCAGTTCAGCCTTCAGGGCCGACCCCAGCACCTGATGGGTGGTTTCCGTGGCGATCGGGCTGGGCCGCCCAGGCAGGGCTTCTTCGGCCGTGACGATCCTCCCTTTGGGGCTGCTGGCCGTTGATGTGAACAGTCCGAACACCGACAAAATGCTGCTGCCGCAACCCTAGGCAGGGGTTTCGACCTGTGGCGCCGACTCCAGGGAGACGTGGTTCAGCAGGGTGGTGGTGAAGGCGAACAGCAGAAACGGCAGCGAGAGCACCAGGATCATGCCAACGCCCACCAGGGCAAAGATGGGTTTGCTCGAGCCCATCAGGGCCAGGCCCGCCGCCAGGCTCACGAAGATCACCACCATCCAGATCAGCACCTGGCCGTAGATGTCGCCGAAGGTGAGGGTGCACCGCAATTTGTAGGCCTTGGTGGTCTCCATGGCGTGAACACGGGATCGATCCAGCTAAGCGCCGGTTGGAGCCTCTGATCGCTCACGTCAACAACTCGTTTGGTTCGGCCCTATCGGTTTGATCGCCGGATCGGCTGGTCTTGGTGTGGATCAGGCCACCTGCAGCTGCTCTTCGGCCTTCTGCCGCTCCCAGAGGCGGCGGTAGGTGCCGGGTTCAGCGAGCAGCTCCTGGTGGCGGCCCTGTTGCACCAGGCGGCCGTCGTCGAGCACCAGCACCCGATCACAGGCCGCCGCTGCCGAGAGCTGGTGGCTGACCATCAGGATCGTGCGGTCGCGTTGTTCACGGATCGAGCTCAGAATCGCGGCGGCGGTGTTGTTGTCCACGCTCGCCAGGGCATCGTCGAGCACCAGCAGCGGGGCGTCCACCATCAGGGCGCGGCCGAGGGCGGCCCGTTGCCGCTGGCCGCCGCTGAGGGTGATCCCCCGTTCGCCTACCAGAGTCTGATAGCCGTCCGGGAAGCCGCGGATGTCGCCTTCCAGGCGCGCTTCCCGCGCCACCGATTCCACCCGCTCCAGGTCGGCGTCTGGATCGCCGTAACGCAGGTTGTCGGCCAGGGAGGCGGTGAACAGATAGCCCTCCTGGGGCACCAGGGCCACCAGGCGGCGGAGGTCATGGAGCGCCAGGTCGGTGACGTCGACACCATCGATGAACAGCGCCCGTGCGGGCACCTCCACCATGCGGCCCAGGGCCCGGGCGAGGGTGGTCTTGCCGGATCCCACGGGCCCCACCACGGCCACCAGCTCGCCGGGATGCAGGCTGAAGCTCACATCACTGAGCGCCTCGCGCTGGGCGCCGTCGTAGCGAACGGTGAGGCCACGGGCTTCGATGCCACCGCGCCCTGCCACCGCAGCCGGCAACGGCTGATCCGGGGAGACCACGCGGGGCGTCCTTGAGAGCAGCTCCTCCACCCGATCCAGGCTCACCTGCCCGGTCTGGAAGGTGTTCAAGGTGAAGCCCAGCAGGGCGGTGGGGAAGACCAACCGCTCCACAAACAGGATCAGGGCCACCAGATTGCCGATGCTCAGCCGGCCGCTCTCGAGCTGGCCGCTGCCGAAGGCGAGCAGCAGCAGCAGGCTGATCGAGGAAATTCCTTCCAGCAGCGGGAACAGGGTGCTGCGGGTGCGGGCCAGGGAGAGGGCCGAATCGCGGTAGTCGCGATTGCGCTCGGCGAAGGCTTCCTGCTCGTTGTTCTCCTGGCCGTAGATCTTGATGGCGCTGATTCCAGAGAGATCCTCCTGAATCAGATCGGAGAGATGGGCCAGCGATTCCTGCTGCCGCCGTTGCTGCCGCATCATCCGGCCGCCGAACAGGCGCACCACCATCAACATGCCCGGATAGAGCCCCACGGCTGCCAGGGTCAGCAGCGGGTCGATCGCCAGCATCGCCGGCAGGGTGAGCGCATAGGCCAGGCCGGTGTTGGTGAGGCTGAGAATGGCAAAACCCAGCAGCCGCCGCACGTTCTCGACATCGCTGGTGGAGCGGCTGATGACATCGCCGCTGCCGGCGGTCTGTACCCAGCCCGGCTCCTGGCGCAGCATGTGCTCGAACACCTGCTGGCGCAGGCTCGCCTCCACCTGGCGTCCAACGCCGAACACCAGCATGCGGGAGACCAGCCGGGCTACCCCCATCAAGCTGGCCAGCAGGACGATCCAGCCGGCCTGGCGCAACACGGCTGAGATGGCGAACCCGTCCTGCAGGTCGTCGATCACACCCCGGACCATCAGGGGGATCATCACGCTCAGGAGGTTGACCACCAGCAGCGCCACGGCGCCTTTGGCCAGCACGCGGCGGTGCGGGCGGAGGTATTTCCAGAGCAGGCCGGGTCGGATGGCGGCCATGGAGCCAGGCAGGGCCCTCCAACCTACGAATCCTCTTGACGCCGCGCGGCCGGCCGTCGATGCCAGAGTTGAGCATCAGTCGCAATGGGCAGGGCGCAATGGGCAGGGACTGCCGATGACGAATTCCAGCCAGGGCGCCGCCCAGGTGCATCCCCTCCATGCCACCGACCGGGACGTCATTGATGGGCTGCTCGCGGTGGAGCAACCCGAAGAGACCCAGCTGGTGGATCTGGCCCGGCTGTTGATTCGCTACGACGGCTTTCCCGGCGCCGAAGACCTCCAGTTGGACCTGGCCAAGACCCTGCGCCACTGGGGTCTCAGCCGTGACCAGTTGCACCAGCGCACCCGGGCTCTCTGGTCTTCGGGTTACCGCCCAGGCATGGCGGTGGGCGGCGATGCGGTGGGCAGTGGTTTTGATACGGCGGCCCAGGACACCCCCTGAAGCGCACCGATCGCTCGGATTTCAGCGTTCAGATTTCAGCGTTCAGGGGGATAATCAACGCTTCCCCATCACCCGGCCCGGCGTGCTTTGCACCCGGGTTTTTTTCTGAGCCTTGCGGCCTCTGCGGCTGTCCACTCAGCGGCCTACTCAGCTACCCACTCAGCTGCCCACTCAACGGATCCCTTTGTCCGGATCCTCCTGGATTCCAACCCCCGACCGATGTCCCCATCTACAGCCCCATCCACAGCCCCATCCACCGCCTGGCCTGCCCTGCTGGAGACGCTTCTGGAGGGTGAATCGATGGGGGCGGGTGAGGCCACGGGGCTGATGCGCGGCTGGATCGACGGCCAGATTGAACCCGAGCTCACCGGTGCCCTGCTGGCCGCCCTGCGGGCCAAGGGGGTGAGCGGCGTCGAATTGGCGGCAATGGCCCAGGTGCTGCGCCAGGCCGTGGCCCTGCCCTGCCCGCGGCCCTCGCTGCGCCTGGTTGACACCTGTGGCACCGGGGGTGATGGGGCGGGCAGCTTCAACATCTCCACCGCCGTGGCCTTTGTGGCCGCCGCCTGCGGTGCCAGCGTCGCCAAGCACGGCAATCGCAGTGCCAGCGGCAAGGTGGGCTCCGCCGACGTGCTCGAAGCCCTCGGTCTCAACCTCAAAGCTCCGCCCAGTGCGGTGATCGGGGCCTTGCCCCGCAGTGGGGTTACCTTCCTGTTCGCGCCTGGCTGGCATCCGGCCCTGGTGGGCCTGGCTCCGCTGCGCCGGCGCCTGGGCGTGCGCACGGTGTTCAATCTGCTGGGTCCACTGGTCAATCCGCTTGTGCCCGAGGCCCAGGTGATCGGTGTGGCCCGGCTGGACCTGCTTGAACCGATGGCCGACGCCCTGCTCCGCCTCGGCGTCGAGCGGGCCGTGGTGGTCCATGGCGCTGGCGGCCTCGACGAGGCCTCCCTCGCGGGACCAAGCCAGTTGCGGTTGGTGGAGCAGGGAGCAGTGCAGGCCCTGGAGATCGACCCAGCGGCGATGGGTCTGCAGCCGGCTCCGTTGGAGGCCCTCGCCGGCGGCGACCTGGCCATGAGCCAGCAGATCCTTGCGGACGTGCTGCAGGGGGGCGGCAGCCTGGCCCAACGGCAGGTGGTGGCATTGAATGCCGCGCTGGTGCTCTGGGCCGCCGCCGAGGCCTCCTCGATTCAAGAAGGGCTGGAGCAGGCCACGGCCGTGCTGGCCACGGGCCAGAGCTGGCAGCGGCTGCTGGCCTTGCGTGACGCGCTGGATCCAAGCGGGCCTGCTGCTGGTGTTGCTGGTGCGGGATAATGGCTTTAACAAGCTTCAGTGCCGTTGACTGCCGCCTCTCCCCCTGCCCCTGGTGAGGCGCTGCTGGTGCTGGCGGATGGCACCTTGCTGCGCGGCCTTGCCTTCGGGGCGGTTGGAACCGCCATCGGCGAAGTGGTGTTCAACACCGGCATGACCGGCTATCAGGAGGTGATCACCGATCCCAGCTACGTCGGTCAGTTGGTCACCTTCACTTACCCGGAATTGGGCAACACCGGCATCAATGCCGAGGATCAAGAAGCCGATTCCCCTCAAGTGCGCGGCGTGATTGCCCGCCAGCTGGCTCCGGCCCCAAGCAGCTGGCGCTCCAGCGGCTCCTTGGCCAGCTGGCTCGAGCGCCATGGGGTGGTGGGAATCGCCGGGGTGGATACCCGCGCCCTGGTGCGGCGCTTGCGTGACGGCGGCGCCATCAATGGGGCGATCAGCAGCGATGGCAGCGATCCCCACAGCCTGCTGGAGCAGGTGCGCCAGAGCCCGTCGATGGAGGGCCTCAACCTGGCCGCGCAGGTGAGCACCAAGGCGCCCTACGAGTGGAACGAGCTTTGCCAGGCCGGCTTTGATCAACGCCAGCAGGCCCGTCCCAGCGATCCCTACCGGGTCGTGGCGATCGATTTCGGCATCAAGCGGGGCATCCTTGAGCGCCTCGCCGCCCATGGTTGTCAGGTGAGCGTGCTGCCGGCTGACAGCGGCATCGAGCAGGTGCTGGCCCTGGCCCCTGAAGGGGTCTTCCTCTCCAATGGTCCTGGTGATCCAGCCGCCGTGACGGCCGGCATCCAGCTGGCGGAGGGCTTGCTGGCGCAGGCCGATCTGCCCACGTTCGGGATCTGCCTTGGCCATCAGATTCTTGGCCTGGCCCTCGGCGGCAGCACCTACAAGCTGACCTTTGGCCACCGGGGTCTGAACCATCCCTGTGGCGGTCGGGGGCTGGTGGAGATCACCAGCCAGAACCACGGGTTCGCCCTCGATGCCGCCTCCTTGCCAGGCGATCAGGTGGAGATCACCCATCGCAACCTCAACGACGACACCGTGGCGGCCCTGCGCCACCGTCACCAACCGGTTTTTGGGATTCAGTACCACCCGGAAGCCAGCCCGGGACCCCACGATGCCGATCACCACTTCGGCCGTTTCGTGGCCTTGATGGCGGAGCGTCGCAGCGCCTGAATCGGCAGAAATTTGCTGATTTTGTGTTGGCTTCAGTCCTTCTCCCATTCACTCCCTACACTTCCATCGCCGTCACGCCTCGGGGCTTAGGGACATTCCTGAATTGCAGCGATTGACCGTGTCTTTGCGGGGTGGGATCGAGAAGCGGTCCACTTGCCTGCTGTTCAGCTTCACCGGCCAACTGGATGCCTACTCCGACAAACAATTCAAGGACTACGTCGTTTTGCACAAGGGCAAGGCGAGCCTGCCTGTCCTCCTGGATCTGACCCATATCGATTACATCGATTCCTCCGGCCTCGGGGTGCTCGTCCAGCTCGCCAAGCTCTGCAGCGACGACAGCATCCGCTTTCTGGTCGTCGGCAATGCCCGCGTCGTTCAGACCATCAAGTTGGTGAGGCTCGAGGAGTTTCTTCATCTCCAGCCCGACCTCGCCACGGCCCTTGGTGCCCTCACCGCCGCCTGATCTCCCCACCGGCGAGTGGCTGCGTCAGATCCAGGCCCAGACGCCGGTTGGCAGCGAACTTGGTCCGCTGCAGCTGGCCTGGCTGGGGGATGCGGTCTGGGAGCTGCACCAGCGGCGGCGCTACTGCCGGCAGCCCGGTCGCAGCGACTCCCTGCATCGGTCCGTTGTCGAAGAGGTCCGCGCCGAAGCCCAGGCCGGGGCCCTTGAGCGCTTGGAGCCCCTGCTGAGCGCCGCCGAACGCGACTGGGTGCGCCGGGGACGCAACCGGGCCGGGCGTGGACCACGGCGCGGCGACCCGGCCGTCTATGGGCGGGCCACGGGATTTGAGACAATGGTGGGCTGGCTCTTTCTGCGGAACCCCGGACGGCTTGCACAGCTGCTGGATCAACTTGAACAGCCCGGCCCCGACCCCTTGCCCGATCTCCCATGACCCCACGTATTGAGCGCCGCAGGCCTGGGGGAGGAGAGGACGGTGATCGCTCCGGGCCCGCTCCCCGCGGCGGTAAACCGTCGCGGTTCAGTGGCCCCAAAAGGGATTGGCGGGGATCGCCCACTGGTGGATCGTCAGGTTCAGGGGGATCGTCATCAGGGGGATCGGCTGGAAGCCGTGAAGGGCGCGACAACGACAGGCGTGCTGGCGGCGAAGGTCGCCCCGCCCGGGTGATCCCGGCGAGGCCGGGTGCCCGCCGCGCCGATTCCGGCGACAGACCAGGCGGCGCGAAGCCGGCCTACGGCAAGCCTGCTTTTGGCAAACCCGCCTACGGAAAACCCGCCTACGGCAAACCTTCCTTTGCTGACAAGCCCTCGTTTGGGGGCAAGCCCACGTTTGGCTCCCGGCCAGGGTCAGGAGGTGGCGGCCGGCCGTCGTTTGCAGACCGCAGCGGGGATAGGCCGAGCTTTGGCCGTAAGCCGTCGTTTGGTGGCAAGCCTGCCTTTGGTGGCCGGCCGTCCTACGGCGACAAGCCACCTTTCGGGGACAGGCCTTCCTTCGGGGAGAGGCCTTCCTTCGGTGGCAGGCCGTCCTCTGGTGGCAGGCCATCGTTTGGAGGCCGGCCCTCCTCCTTTGATCGGCCCGCCCGCGGCGGCGGGCGCCCCTCCACACCTGCTGGAGCGGGCCGGGACGGGAACGATGTTCTGGAGCCAAGCGGTGAATCGGATCGCTTCGGGGTGGAACCGGCCGAGGACATGGTCTGGGGCCGCCATCCAGCCCTGGCCGCCCTGGAAGCCGAGCGGCCGATCCACCGCATCTGGTGCACGCCTGAGCTGCGCTTCGCGCCGCGCTTCCTGCAGCTGTTGCGCGAGGCCAAGGCCGGCGGGGTGCTGGTTGAAGAGGTGACCTGGGCACGGCTGGGCCAGATCACCGGCGGCGCTGTGCACCAGGGCATTGTGTTGCAGGCCGCTGCCGCCGAAACCCTTGATCTGGGCACCTTGATCGAGGGCTGCCGGGGGCTCGGTGAGCCGCCGCTGCTGATGGCGGTGGATGGCCTGACCGACCCTCACAACCTTGGGGCGATCGTGCGCAGTGCCGAAGCGCTCGGTGCCCACGGTCTGGTGCTGCCCCAGCGGCGCAATGCCGGCCTGACCGGCTCGGTGGCCAAGGTGGCTGCCGGCGCCCTCGAGCATCTGCCGGTGGCCAAGGTGATCAACCTCAACCGCTCGCTTGAACAGCTCAAGGACGAGGGTTACCGGGTTGTCGGCCTGGCTGAAGAGGGCACGGTCAGCCTGATCGAGGCCGACCTCGACGGACCCCTGGTGGTGGTGACCGGCTCTGAATCCCAGGGCCTCTCGATGCTCACCCGCAAGCATTGCGACCAGCTGATTCGCATTCCGCTGCGCGGCGCCACCCCCAGCCTGAATGCCTCGGTGGCCACGGCCCTGCTGCTCTATGAAGTGGCCCGCCGCGGCTGGATGAAGTCGATTACTGGCACGGCTCCAGCCCCGCGCCTCGTCAGGCCCCAGTTGCCGAGCAAGGCCGCCGCTTCCGGCGCCAAAACCCCGGCTGCTGACGCTTCGAGCACGGACGTCGACCCCCTTGAGGAGGGCGCCCAGGCTCTCGCCTCTGTTGGATCTGTTCAGTCAGATGGACCTGTTGGATCTGCCGTGCCTGAGGCCGAAGCGGAGCCCGTTGTCTTCAGCGATTCCGATTCCGGATCCGAAGCTGAAACGGATTCCGAAACCGATTTCGAAGCCGATTTCGAAGCCGAAGCAGAAAAAGTCGAAGCTGAAACCGAAGCTCAGGCTTCAGGAGACCCCGACTTCGCCTTTAACCCCGATCCCGACCAGGATCCCGCTCAGACCACCACCGAGACCAGCTCCGCTGGTTCCCCGATCGTTGTCGAGCGGGATCGGCACGACCAAGCCACACCCTCCAACGGCCACGTTGTTCCCGAGGAGGTAGCGAGCGCGGAGACACCCTCGAGCGGGGAGTCAACCTCGAGCGGGGACACAATCCTGGGCGAGCAGATGGAGGCGGCCGGAGGGGTGCCGTCGTCGTTTCAAGGAGACATCCAGCTGTGAGGTCAGCGCAACGCCATCAGGCCCGTGGGGCGATCGGCAGAATGGCCCGACACGAAGGGCCAAGATGAATCCCCTGCTTCAGGTGCTGCGCGGACTTGCCAATGGCCTGGGCCTGGCCTGGTGGGCGAAGGTCGAAACCAAAGGCCCCGATGTCATCTATTGGTTTGGGCCGTTTGTGCGCCGCCGGCACCTGGAGGCCAAACTGCCGGCCTTCCTGGCTGATCTGCGTTCGGAAGCGCCGGCTTCATTGAGCCATGACCTGCTGCGGGTGCGCCGGGGTGAGCCGCTCACCGAAGAGCTCAACCCCGGCTGATAGCGTCGCCCCATCGCCGACACGGACGCCATGGGGATCGCTGAATGGCGGCAGCAACTGCAGAGCAAGGAGCTGTCCGCCCGCGAGCTCACCGACCACCATCTCGCCCGGATCACGGCCTTAGACCCCACCGTCCACGCCTTTCTGGAGGTCACCGCCGAGCGGGCCCGGGCTGATGCCGACCGCATCGATGCCGGCCTGGCCGCCGGTGAGCCCTTGCCTCCCCTGGCCGGGGTGCCACTGGCGATCAAGGACAACCTCTGCACCAAGGGGATTCGCACCACCTGCTCCAGCCGCATGCTGGAGAACTTTGTTCCGCCCTACGAATCCACCGTCACCGAACGCCTCTGGCAAGCCGGCGCGGTGCTGTTGGGTAAAACCAACCTCGACGAGTTCGCCATGGGCAGCTCGACGGAGACCTCCGCCTTTGGCCCCAGCCGCAATCCCTGGGACCCCGAGCGGGTGCCAGGCGGCAGTTCAGGCGGCAGTGCGGCGGCGGTGGCCGCCGGTGAAGCGATGGCAGCCCTGGGCTCCGATACCGGCGGCTCGATCCGCCAGCCCGCCTCCTTCTGCGGCGTGGTCGGGCTCAAGCCCACCTACGGCCGGGTGAGCCGTTGGGGTTTGGTGGCCTTCGCCAGTTCGCTCGATCAGGTGGGCCCCTTCAGCACCAGCGTCGCCGATGCGGCAGCCCTGCTCCAGGTGATCGCCGGCGCCGATCCCCGTGATGGCACCTGCCTGGATGTGCCTGTTCCCGATTACACAGCCGCCCTGCAGCAACCGGTGGCTGGTCTGCGGGTGGGCCTGATCAAGGAATGCTTCGAGCAGGACGGCCTGGCTCCAGAGGTTGCCGCCGCCGTGATGGCCGCCGCCGACCAGTTGCAGGCCCTGGGCTGCGAGCTGGTGGATGTGAGCTGCCCGCGCTTCAACGACGGCATCGCTACCTACTACGTGATCGCCCCGTCGGAGGCTTCCGCCAACCTGGCCCGCTACGACGGCGTCAAATACGGCTACCGCTCCGAGCAGGCCGGCAGCTTGGCTGAGATGACGGCCCGCAGCCGCACCGAAGGGTTTGGCGAGGAGGTGCAACGTCGCATCCTGATCGGCACCTATGCCCTGTCGGCCGGCTACATGGATGCCTACTACAAGAAAGCGCAGCAGGTGCGCACCTTGATCCGCCGCGATTTCGACCGGGCCTTTGAGGGTGTTGATGTGCTGCTCAGCCCGACGGCGCCCACCACGGCCTTCCGCTTCGGCGCCCACGCCGATGACCCCTTGGCCATGTATCTCGCCGACCTGCTGACGATTCCGGCGAACATGGCCGGCCTACCGGCGATCAGCCTGCCCTGCGGTTTTGATTCCGCTGGCCTGCCGATCGGCCTGCAACTGATCACTGGCGTGCTCGAAGAACCGCGCCTGCTGCAGGTGGCCCACCACTACGAGCAGGCCGCGCGGGTGATGGACAGCCGGCCCGAGGCGGCACTGGTGGCCTGAGGAAATCAGAATGATTTGGCTGCATCGCTGATTGCTAAACCACTGATTAAGGAATCCAGAGCGTCGCTCACTTGATCGAGCACAGACTGCCAGTTGCCACGCTCCGGCTGACGAAAGAGACGGGCTGATGGATACCAGGGTGACTGGCTCCCTTTGATGCCCCAACGTGGCAAGGGGACATGTTGGAGTAGGACCCACGTGGGCTTTCCAAGGCCGCAGGCCAGATGCACTGTGGTATTGCTCACGGAAATCACGATGTCACAAGCATCGATTAGTGCGGCCAAGTCATCAAGATTTTTGAAGTTGTCAATTTCATTGAGGCATTTGACCTCGATGCCTGTTTGTTGTTGTAACTGGGAAATTTCGCTTTGGGTCTCTCCGTATTGAAGCGAAATCAACTTGACGTTAGACCTAGCCAAGGCGCCAGCCAATCCCATGAGGGACATCGACTTAGAAGCCCCCAGCATTGGGTGTGTACTGCGCCAGGAAATCCCACAGACCAGTTTGGGCTCTCCATTGCGAATCTTTTTGGATACCTGCATCTTCAAGGCTTGATCTGCCACAAGATAACCTGCTGGCGAGGCTGGAAATTCACTGAGCGATTGACGAAAATGTCTGCCTAGGCTGCCCATGGCGATGAAGGCATCATTCTTTGTGCTGGTTGGTACTGAGATGGAATGTTGAAATTTGACCTGCGGTAAGGAGCGCTGCATCAGTGGCAAAAGCCTTGGGTCAACTAGGACAATGATGTCTTCGTGAACTCTTTTCAGGTCCGGAATCATGGTGCCAAAATTGATTTGGTCGCCAACTCCTAGTTCTGCTATTACGATGACCCTTTTTTCCTTATCTCTTGGGTGCCATGAGGGTGATGGAGGTGGAGATTGCTTAACCGTTTCTGATTTCCATCTGTACTCGAAGTGCTCCCATGCTTCTGAAAAATTCTGCTGCAGAAGCATGATCAAACAGCGGCAGTAGCGTGCTTCGACATGTCCTGAATCCTGTTCAATTGCACGATTCAGGTTTTCCATGGCTGCATCGAGCTCGCCCAAATCCTTGAGGGCAACGCCTAAATTGTATGAGGCGTCGGGATAATTGGGCTGAATGGAGAGCGCTTCGTTGAAGGCAAGGATTCCATTTTCGTAATCGCCGATCTGAGTGAGGGCATTGCCAAGATTGCAATGCACCATCGGTAATTCATGTCGAATCGCCAGTGCTTTCCTGTAGACAAGGATGGCGTCTTCAGATTTCCCAGTGCTGGCCAAGGCCTGCCCTAGATTGCTGAGCGCCATCGTGTCGGATGGATTGAGAGTGATTGCTAAATTAGCTATTTTAATGGCTTCATCGTGCCGCTTGGTCCTTCCATAGATTGACGACAGGTTGACATACACAAGGATGTTCTTGGTTTGTGAATTGATTAAAGATAGATATTTTTCTTCCGCCTCTTGAAGCTTTCCGGCCTGATGAAGTTGAAAGGCCTGCTGTATTAGAAATGCTTCTTGCCTTGTAATCGATTGCAGGAAGCCGTTCTTGGATGTCCGCAGTTTGCTGCTGGTTGGATGACTTGGTTTGCTAGAAAATCCCTGCTGCCCTGAACCTGCCCCTCCACGCGATCTGACCATGGGTTGAAGATGGACTACCGCGAAAACCTTACCGATCAAGGCATGGCTTTCAGATTCCAATCTGGTTGGAATGACAGGTTCAGCCAAGCAATGGCCTGAATCCCGGCCCGAGCAAGCAGGGATTGCGAGCTGTCGTGGCACGCTATTGGTGGTGTCTCTATGGGGTTTTGGCTGAGAAAAGCCCTTGATCTTGTGGTTTCCCTTAAAGTTCAGAGGGTTTTGTCCAGCTGGTCAGAACCGCTTCTGTCGCCCCCAACGCCCTTGGCCTTCGTCCCCCTCCATAACCACAGCGACTACAGCCTGCTGGACGGGGCCAGCCAGTTGCCGCAGATGGTCGAGCGGGCTTTGGAGCTGGGTATGCCGGCGCTGGCGCTCACCGATCACGGTGTGATGTATGGGGCGATCGAGCTGCTGAAGCTCTGCACCAAGGCGGGCATCAAGCCGATCATCGGCAACGAGATGTATGTGATCAACGGCTCGATCGATGATCCGCAGCCGAAGAAGGAACGCCGTTACCACCTGGTGGTGCTGGCCAAGAACGCCACCGGCTATCGCAATCTTGTCAAGCTCACCAGCCTCAGCCACCTGCGCGGCATGCGCGGCCGGGGCATCTTTTCGCGCGCCTGCATCGACAAGCAGTTGCTGCGCCAGTACAGCGAGGGACTGATCGTGGCCACCGCCTGCCTGGGCGGTGAGATTCCCCAGGCGATTCTCAAGGGTCGCCCGGATGTGGCCCGCGATGTGGCCCGCTTCTATCAGGAGCTCTTCGGCGACGACTTCTACCTGGAGATCCAGGACCATGGCTCCCCGGAAGACCGGATCGTCAACGGCGAGATCGTGCGCATCGCTGCCGAGCTGGGCATCGAGCTGATCGCCACCAATGACGCCCACTACCTCACCCGCCACGACGTGGAGGCCCACGACGCCCTCCTCTGCGTGCTCACCGGCAAGTTGGTGAGCGACGTCAAACGCCTGCGCTATACGGGCACCGAATACATCAAGAGTGAGGAGGAGATGGGGCGGCTGTTCGCCGACCATCTCGAGCCTGCGGTGGTGGCCCGGGCGATCGCCAACACCGTTGTGGTGGCAGACAAAGTGGAGGCCTACGACATCCTCGGGCGTCAGCAGATGCCCCGCTTCCCGATCCCGGCTGGGCATACGGCGGTGAGCTATCTGCGCGAGGTGAGCGAGCAGGGCCTGCGCCAGCGTCAGGGCTTGCAGGATTCAGACCCGTTCGAGCCTCTGTATGGCGAGCGGCTGGCCTTTGAGCTGCAGGTGATGGAGCAGATGGGCTTCCCCACCTACTTCCTGGTGGTCTGGGATTACATCCGCTATGCCCGCGAGCAAGGCATCCCGGTGGGGCCCGGGCGTGGCTCGGCGGCCGGCTCCCTGGTGGCTTACGCCCTGGGGATCACGGCGCTGGATCCGGTGGAGCACGGCCTGCTGTTCGAGCGCTTCCTCAACCCGGAGCGCCAGTCGATGCCTGACATCGACACCGACTTCTGCATCGAGCGCCGCAGCGAGGTGATCGAGTATGTGACGGAGCGCTATGGCGCCGACAAGGTGGCCCAGATCATCACCTTCAACCGCATGACCTCGAAGGCGGTGCTCAAGGATGTGGCCCGGGTGCTCGACATTCCCTATGGCGATGCCGACCGCCTCGCCAAGTTGATTCCTGTGGTGCGCGGCAAGCCCGCCAAGCTCGCCGAGATGATCGGCCCCGATTCACCGGCGCCGGAATTCAGGGAGAAGTATGAGAAAGATCCGGTGGTGCAGCGCTGGGTGGATATGGCCCGCCGGATCGAGGGCACCAACAAAACCTTTGGTGTTCATGCCGCCGGGGTGGTGATTGCCGCGGAACCGCTCGATGAACTGGTGCCGCTGCAGCGCAACAACGACGGCCAGGTAATCACCCAATACTTCATGGAAGACGTGGAGGCGATGGGGCTGCTGAAGATGGACTTCCTCGGTCTGCGCAACCTCACCATGATCGAGAAAACCATTGATCTCGTTGAGCAGAACACTGGCGAAAGGATCGATCCTGATGCCCTTCCGGCCTTTGACGACGCCACCTTCGCCTTGCTCGCCCGCGGCGATCTCGAAGGTATCTTCCAGCTCGAATCGAGCGGCATGCGCCAGATCGTGCGCGATCTCAAGCCCTCCTCCCTCGAAGACATCTCTTCGATCCTGGCGTTGTATCGGCCGGGCCCGCTCGATGCCGGCCTGATACCCAAGTTCATCAACCGCAAGCACGGCCGTGAAGCGATTGAGTTCGCCTGTCCGGCGCTGGAGCCGATCCTGAAGGAAACCTACGGGATCATGGTGTATCAGGAGCAGATCATGCGGATCGCCCAGGATCTGGCTGGTTATTCACTCGGTGAAGCCGACCTGCTGCGCCGGGCGATGGGCAAAAAGAAAGTGGCCGAGATGCAGAAACACCGCCATCAGTTCGTGGAGGGTGCCACCTCCCGAGGTGTGATGGGCACGGTGGCTGAAGCCTTGTTTGAGCAGATGGTGTTGTTCGCTGAATACTGCTTCAACAAGAGCCATTCCACCGCCTACGGCGCGGTTACGTACCAAACGGCTTACCTCAAGGCGCACTTCCCGGTCGCCTACATGGCGGCGCTGCTCACGGTCAATGCCGGCAGCACCGACAAGGTGCAGCGTTATATCGCCAACTGTCAGGCGATGGGCATCGAGGTGATGCCGCCCGACCTCAATGCCTCCGGCATCGACTTCACCCCCACCGGTGAGCGCATCCTGTTTGGCCTCTCGGCGGTGCGCAACCTCGGCGATGGTGCGATCCGCCAGCTGCTGGAAGCCCGCATCAGCGGCGGACCGTTCGTGAGCCTGGCCGACCTCTGCGACCGCATCCCCGGCCAGCTGCTCAACCGCCGGGCGCTGGAATCGCTGATCCACTGCGGGGCGCTCGATGCCCTTGAGGCTGGTGGCAACCGCGCCCAGTTGATGGCGGATCTGGATCTGGTGCTCGATTGGGCCACCTCCCGCGCGAAAGACCGGGCCAGCGGCCAGGGCAACCTCTTCGATCTGCTCGCCGGTGCGGCTGCGGATCCTGCCCCGGATTCAGGAACTCCTTCAGCAACGTCATCTCCGGCTGGTGGCGATCTGGCCACGGCGCCGAAGGCCGCTCCTGTGGCCGATTACCCCCCCAACGAGAAGCTGAAACTGGAGAAGGAGCTGGTGGGCTTCTACCTCTCCGACCATCCGCTCAAGCAGCTCTCGGGGCCGATGCGGCTGCTCACCCCGATCGGCCTGGCCAGCCTGGAGGAGCAGGCCGACAAGGCCCGCGTGAGTGTGGTGGCGATGGTGGCTGAACTGCGGCCCCTGACCACGCGCAAGGGCGATCGGATGGCCGTGCTCCAGCTCGAAGATCTCAGCGGCAGCGCCGAAGCGGTGGTGTTCCCGAAAACCTATGCCCGCCTGGCTGACCACCTGATGGTGGATGCCCGCCTGCTGCTCTGGGCCTCTGTTGACCGCCGCGACGACCGGGTGCAGCTGATCGTTGACGATTGCCGCGTCATCGACGAGCTGCAGTTGCTGATGGTGGACCTCGATGCCGAGCAGGCCGCCGACATCAGCGTGCAGCACCAACTGCGCGAGTGCCTGGTGCAGCACCGCCTCGGCCAGGACGACGCCGGCCTGCGCATCCCCGTGGTGGCGCTGGTGCATGACCAGGAGCAGGCCCGCTATGTGCGCCTCGGCCACCAGTTCTGCGTGCGCGATGGCGAAGCCGCCCTCCATACCCTCACGGCCGCTGCCTTCACCGCCCGGTTGCGCACACCGCTGCAGCTGGTCTGAACGGAGGGCGGGATCCGATCGTCCCCGGTCGCTGGATTAAGGCCTGGACGTGGGGTCAAAGCCGGTATTTGTGATCAAAGGCCGAACTTGCGATTCGCCTCTCGCCTGCAGATAGCTTTGGCCATGGTTAAGGTCTCTTTGCGCTCCAACTGCTTGATTAAGCAGCGACAGGTGAATGGGGCTAACGCATCAGGCCTTGGACGGGCGGTGCTTCTTCCTTCCATGGTCACAGCGCCCTTGCATATGGCCAGCCGAGGCTGATCGGCTAGTTATGTTATCCCTATCTTGATTGGTCCCCAAGTCTTGAGTCAAAGAGCCCAAGACTTGGAGAGACAGGAGTGCCCCTTGTGGTTAATGGCCACTCCAGTTTGGAAGGTCTCTGGAGCGAAGTCGGTTTCTGTTGAAGCTGAGTTCCACTCCGTTAAAGAGGGGTCAAGCCTTCATGCTCAGGTCATCACATCTTGTCTGCAGCGTCTGATGTGGCTTCACCGAGTTTGCCGACGGCAGACTTGAGTCCTTGCTTGAGATCGGATCCCGCCTGCATGGCGGAAGCCTGGACCTGCTTGGCCTGTCCCTTGATCTTTTCACCCGTATCACCGGTCAGATCACCGTGGGCTGCTTCAAGCCGGCCTTCGGCATCTTTGGCTGTGGCATTTAAATCTTTAGACATGAATCGTGCTGCAAAGGGAAGGTTGGCGGGATGGCTGCTCAAGGCCATGGCAGGAGCTTGAACAACCAGTGAGATGATCAAGACGATCACCGACAGAATCAGTCTGAGTGGACGCGTCCTGTCCGTTGTCATGGCATCCACAGTTGCAAGGGCCAACCTCATAGGTAGCCAGAAGACTGGCCGCTGGCCACGGAAATGCTGCTGAGAATCCCTTGAAAGGGACAACAGCTGAAAATCTCCAGGTTCTGAATTGATTGATGAGTCGCGGTGCTTATGCAATTCCAGGCAGGTTTCAGCCCTGGAACTGGGACAGGCACCGCTGAAGACATGGAACGTCAGACCATGACTCCGATCGGGGCACCAAACAGGGCCAGGGAGGAGACGTTGCCTATTTTGTTGCTGCCGCAAGCAACGCATCCGTGAGCCCGTCAGGATCGGCCATGGCATCAGTGCCCGGACCCGAACCCGCATTCCCCAGCAACTCAGGTTTGTCAACAAAGCACTCAATCAGAGCTTTGAAGAAATTGTCTTGATGACTGAGCATGTGTGTCCCCATGGTGCCCGTCCTTCCACCGAGGCACAAATCAACAGATCCATCTAGACCCGTGATGACCACTCCTGGCTGGTGAGAGAGCGAACGATGAATCATCAAAGGATTCTGAGATGAAAAGAATTCCACCGCTTCCTCTGGGGTGCTGTGGATCAACGTTGCTTCTTGGGCCAAGTGGTGGAATCGTCTGAGGATTTCATGCGTTGGCTTCGAGCCTGGCTCCAGATCCCAGGAACTGGGTTGCCAGGCCACGTCAAGGGCGATGTCAACCCCAAGCGGTATCGAACGCTCAAGAATCATCGTCAGCGTTGTGTCCTCTGTTGCGCAAATCAGGGAATTGCTGGTGATCAGCAGCCAAGAGGCTTTTGAAACGATTGGCATCATGGCTTCCACCAGGCCAGCAGGTGTTTGGGTGGAAGCACAGGCTGCGCTATAGACGGCGGAGAACTCAACAACTGCTGGAATATCTGTAGCGCTCATTGAGGAAGCTGACTCCTTGGCGGGAAGATTACTGCTGGAGCCATGCAAAGTGTTGGAAATCATGTTGTTGCGGTGATGGAGGGAGTAGGGCTGCAAGCAATAATTATCGTGATCAACGATGCATTTAGGAGTATCTTCTGATTGGCCATCAGGCTGAAGTTGGTTTTGTGTCTTAGTTGTCTTTTTCCGCAAAATTGTGAAATCGTGTGGCTAAGTCTTGGAAGAGGTGATCTGTCTGTATTAGCAGTACTTCCCAGTTTGCTTGGGTAGCTTGTTTCAGCCTCTCTGCCTGCGAATGGGCTTGATCTCGGGCCTCGGTTAGCTCCGCCACTCGCTTCTCGGTTTCGTTGCGGACTTCCGACGAGATGCTTTGCAGTGTTTGTTTGAGTGTCTCGATCTGGTGAGACCAAGCCTCAATTTGTGCCTGCTTTTTGGCGAGGATGGCTTGCTTGAGTTGCTCATCCACTTGGCTTTGCCCGTCAGCTTGGTTGCTGATGGGCGGCTGAGACGTGTTGCTCATGGTGTCTGTCTAAGGTTGGATCGGTTGATTTCAACTCAACGGCGTAGCTCGACAAATCTGCCCGAAGAACCGGAACCGTGGTTTAACTTTGTGACCAGCTACATGTAAGTGGGTCCATATTATCAGGACGTGCCTCTTCAGCTTGTCCAAAAAATCTCTCAGTGATCACCATTGACCTGTATTAATCCTTAAGATCTTCTGTATCGTGATGCGGTATCTGAGCTTTTGGTCGTGTATCTGTCTGCTACGCCAGTGCCATTGGTAGTATGAATCAAGCCCTTTTTTCTCACGAAGGTCCCACTCATGATTGAATCATCATCAACACCGAGCGTGGACCCTTGCTTGGAGTCCAATTGGTGTTGGCAAACTATGCCTGTCAGTTCATGCTGATAGGCAGCAATCGAGAGACCCAATCGATCTGGCTTTGACTTCAACCACCAGGTCAATGTTGGCGCGATCGATGGCTGGATGGATCGCCTGAGCAGAGCGCTTCTCTGTCCCAATTGCCGCTTTCCCTCATGGTTTGTCGTTTTCGTCAAAACTCCGCAGCTTTCGGCCCCTTTCGCCCCGGCAGCCATGGCTGAGCTGCTGGTCAGGGCTCAAGGCCGCTGCAAGCTCATGAGCGCTGGCTTTGAGGCCTTCAATGGACACTGCGTCTTCAAACACAAAAGGTCTGGGGATGTCGATGCCGATGTCATCACGCTCGATGACGGCACCGCTTTCAATTTCTCCGGTCCGGGTGTTCAGGCCCTGAGCGTGCGGACCCACTCCGGCATCCGTAATGTGCGGCACCAGGCCCAATCCGATCATGAGGTGTTCAGCTGGAAGGATGGCCAGCCACGTCAGCTTTCGGTGCGTCTCGACAATGTCCAGAATCCAAATGTTCGTTTCGAGGATGATGATCAGAAGGCTGACACCAGTTCGCTGGTGGGTGAGCGCGGGTGCCAGGCCCTGCGAACCCTGACCTCCAAGGGCTACAGCTACCGCGGCGGCACCAAGCTGGCTGACAGCACCTTCACCTACTGGAAGCAGCCCAGGACGAACCATTGCGTGGCGGTTCGCACCACCAACGGTCGCTATCGCTCTATCACTTACACCAAAAAGGGCGACTGCAGCTGACGGGCGGCCCCTTCAGGCGCGCTTGAGCACGCGCACGATCACCAGCAGAATCACCGCGCCCAGGGTGGCCACCACCAGGCTGCCCAGCAGGCCACCGCCGACGGCACCGGCCAGACCGCTGAAGAACAGGCCACCGATCAGGGCACCGATGATGCCGATCACCAGGTCACCGATCAGGCCGAAGCCACCGCCGCGCACCAGAAGCCCCGCCAGCCAGCCGGCGATCACACCCACCAGCAGAAACCAGAGAACGTTCATGGGCAGCGGCCTCTGTATGGATCGAACTGAGGCTAGATGGTTGGCCCGGCTCAGCCCGCCGGAGGTGTTTTGCTGCCGCTGCCCTGGCCCATGGCCCGGATCGAGGCGCGCAGCCGCGGAATGTTGACGCCGATCTGCTCAAAGCCCAGGGTGCTGCCAGGCTTGTCCTCCCAGCTGGCCGAAAGCACTCCGTAGCTGAGCCCCACCAGGCCGAGCAGGAAGCAGCCGCCGGATGTGGCCAGGGTGAGCACGGGCGGAATGTCGAAGATGCCGCGGCTCACCAGCAGGTAGCTGGCCACGAACACGGCCATGCCCAGAACCGAGGGCACCCCGGTGGCGATGGCGATGCGCACGGCCATGCGATTGGCCACGGCCCTCGGGATCACGTTGCCTCCCGAAGCCGGCTTATCGCCCTTCTGCTTGCCAGAAGCTGCCTTGCCAGAAGCCGGCTTGCCAGGAGGGCCCTGCGGCTTAAAGGGCAGCGGCTTGCGCTTGGCGGCCATGGCGGGGATCAGCCCCGGATGCCGAGCTTGGCGATCAACTGGCTGTAGCGCTCCTCGCTCTGGGCGCGGAGGTAGCCGAGCAGCCGCTTGCGGCGCCCGATCATCTTCAGCAGGCCCTGACGGGAGGAGAAGTCGTGCTTGTTCTGCTGCAGGTGGCCGGTGAGCTGAACGACCCGGGCGCTCAACATCGCCACCTGGACCTCAACCGAGCCGGTGTCGGTGCCGTGGGTCTGATGGCCGTTGATCAGTTCCTGCTTTTTGGTGGTATTAAGCGGCATGCCGGCGTCGAGCCCTGTCGGTGCAAAGAAACAACTTACCGCCCCGGCTGCCCTCAGGCCGCCTGCTGCGCCAACCAGACCAGACTCTCCTTCAGCCAGGCGTCTGCCCCCAGTGTTGGCTCCAGCCCCTGCTGGCCCACGGCCCGCAGCGCCCGGTTGATTTCAAGCGGCTCGTAACCCAGGGCCGCCAGGGTGATCTGCACGTCGTCGCGGGTGGCTTGGGCCGGGCCGTTGGCGCTGCTGCCGGCTGCTCCAGGAGCGTCTGGTGCCTCCAGCGCTGCCGGGGAGCCGGCTCCGAAGGCCTCGGACAGCTTGCTGCGCAGCTCAACAGACAGGCGCTCAGCAGTGCGTTTGCCCACGCCGGGGGCTGTGGAGAGCAGGCGCAGGTCGGCCTGAACGATCGCCCGAACCAGCTCCTCGGTGGGCATGGCCCCGAGCAGGGCCAGGGCCATCTGCGGGCCAACGCCACTGACGGCCACCAGCAGGCGGAACAGATCACGCTCGTGGCGCGCTACAAAGCCGAACAGGGTCCAGCCGTCGTCGCGGATCGATTGGTGGATGTAGAGCACCAGGCTGCAGCCGCCCTGGGGCAGGCCATCCCACTGGCGCCGGGTGAGCTGCACCTCGTAGCCCACGCCCTGGCAGCAGAGCAGCAGGCCACAGCGATTGCCCTGCTGCCACTGCTCCGCCACGGTGCCCTGCAGCCAGCCGATCATGGGGTTGTGTTGACGACACCCCATGCTGCCCGCTCCGCCCATTCCCGCCAGCCGCCGGCAACCACTGTTTGTGGGGGCGTGGATCAGCCTGGTGGCGCTTGTGCTGCTTCTGCTCGGCCTGGGCGGCTGCCAGGCTGCTGGCCAGCCACCCCGCCAGGTGCTCCTCGATGCCCTGGAGCTGCAGATTGCCCTGACCCAAGACTCCATCGCCCAGGCGCTTGAGCTGCCGCCGCCGGGGCCGCCGCAGGTGAGCCGGGTGCGGGTGGAAGGGCAGGAGACCGTGGCGATCGGCGAGGTCAAGGGGCTGCACCTCACAGGCCAGTTCGACTGGCGGCTGGCCGACGCCCCCTACCGGGTCGACAGCACTTTCGAGCTGTTCCTGCAACGGGGAGAGAAAGGCCAGAGCTGGCGGTTGGCACGGCCCAGTGAGGCCGATGGCGCCCAGGGTTGGTTGATTGATTCTTTGCCGATGAAGGGCTGAGGGTCTCAGGGTTGCGGTTCTTTTGGCCTGCCCAACGGGCGGCAGCCGGCATCAGCCTGCGTGTCGAGTCGCCAACGGAATCAGCCCCTCGCGGTCATCGCTCGCCGGCCTGGCTATGGAGAAGAGGCAGCGGCTGCTTCCTTCGCCTGGTCGCGCGATCGCAGCGAGAACCCAACGATGATCCGGCGCCAATGGCTCCTGTTGCTGATCAGCCTCTCGGTGGTGGGTGGCGGCACCGGCTTCGCCATCTGGCAGGCCTCCCGGCCTGAGCCTCTGGGCGCCGGCTTTGCCAGCAGTAACGGACGGATCGAAGCGGTAGAAATCGATGTGGCCACGAAGACGGCTGGCCGGCTCGATCAGGTGTTCAAGGACGAGGGAGATTTCGTCGTTTACGGCCAAGTGCTGGCCCAGATGAACACCGACGTTCTGGAGGCGCAGCTGCTTGAAGCGCAGGCGGATCGACACAAGGCCAACAACGCCATCGCCACGGCCCGCAGCACCGTGGCGCAGCGACGCAGCGAACAGACAGCGGCTGAAGCCGTCGTGGCACAACGGATCTCCCAGCGCAACGAAGCCCGGCAACACCTGCGCCGCCAGGAGCAGCTGTTCTTGAAAGGAGCGGTGTCGGAGGAGGATCGTGACGATGCGCGCACCGTCTCTTCCAGCGCCGATGCGGTTGTCGCCTCGACCGAAGCGACCGTGGCGGCGAGCCGCGCTGCGATCACCACGGCCGGCTCACTGGTGATTGAAGCGGAATCGGCGCTGGCGGCCGCCGCCGCCAGGATCCAGGAGATCCGAGCGAACATCACCGACAGCCAGCTCAAGGCCCCCCGAGATGGACGGGTGCAGTACCGCGTCGCCCAGCCCGGCGAGGTACTGAGCGCGGGAGGGAAGGTGCTGAACATGATCGATCTCTCCGACGTTTCGATGACCTTCTTTCTGCCCACCGACCAGGCCGGACGGGTGCGGCTTGGGGCCGATGTTCACCTGGTGCTGGACGCCGCCCCGCAGCTGGTGATCCCGGCACAGGTCAGCTTTGTGGCCGACGTGGCCCAGTTCACGCCCAAAACGGTGGAAACGGCGGTTGAGCGTCAGAAGCTGTCGTTTCGGATCAAGGCACGGATCGATCCCTCCCTGCTGAAACGCCACATCCGCAGCGTCAAAACGGGCCTGCCAGGCATGGCCTACGTGCGCCTCGACCCCAAAGCCCAATGGCCGGCGCGGTTGGCGGCGAAGGTGCCGGATTGAGCTCAGCAGTGATCAAGCTCCAAGACGTGCGCTTGCGCTTCGGCGCAACCTGCGCCCTGGACGGCATCAGCCTGGATGTGGCCAGCGGCTGCCTCAGCGGCCTGGTAGGCCCGGATGGAGTGGGAAAATCCAGCCTGTTGGCGCTGGTGGCCGGAACCCGCCGGGTGCAGCAGGGCCGAGTGCGCGTCCTCGGCGGCGACATGGCCAACCCTCGCCACCGTCGCCAGGTATGCCCGCGCATCGCCTACATGCCCCAGGGCCTGGGGAACAACCTCTCCCCCACGCTCACGGTCAACGAGAACGTCGATTTTTTCGCGCGCCTGTTCGGCTTGGGCCGCGCCGAGCGCCGCAGCCGCAGCGCTGCCTTGCTGGAGCGCACCGGGCTCGGGGCCTTCGGTGCCCGCCCCGCCGGCCAGCTTTCCGGGGGGATGAAGCAGAAACTCGGGCTGTGCTGCGCCCTGATCCATGCCCCGGACCTGCTGATTCTGGATGAACCGACCACTGGGGTTGATCCCCTCTCGCGCCGCCAGTTCTGGGACCTGATCGCCAGCATCCGCTGCGATCACCCGACCATGACCGTGCTGGTGGCAACCGCCTCGATGGACGAGGCCGCCAGCTTCGATTGGCTGGTGGCGATGGACGGCGGCCGCGTGCTCAGCAGCGGCACCCCGGCGGAACTGCTCCAGCGCACCGGCGCCAGCACAGCGGAGGCCGTCTTCATTGCCCTGCTGCCCGAGGCGAGGCGCCGGGAGCACCATCCCGTCACGGTGCCACCGCTGCCGCCGGGTGACGGCCAGCTGGCGATCGAGGCCATTGATCTGAGCAAGCGCTTCGGGGCGTTCCTGGCGGTGGATCAGGTCAACGTGCGCATCGAGCGCGGCGAGATCTTCGGCTTCCTCGGCTCCAACGGCTGTGGCAAAACAACGACGATGAAGATGCTGGCGGGTCTGCTGCCGGCTAGCTCCGGCCAGGTGCGTCTGTTCCACCAGCCCCTGGACGCGGGTGACCTCACCACCCGGCGCCGGGTTGGGTACATGTCGCAGGCGTTCTCGCTGTATAGCGAGCTGACGGTGCGCCAGAACCTGGTGCTGCATGCCCGGCTGTTCCAGGTGCCGGAGGCGGAGATCGCCGGGCGTGTGCTGGAACTACAGCAGCAGTTCGGCTTGGAGGGTCTCGAGGGCGCACTGCCCGGTGCCCTGCCGTTGGGGGTGCGGCAGCGGCTGTCCCTGGCGGTGGCGCTGGTGCACCGGCCCGAATTGTTGATCCTTGATGAACCCACCTCAGGGGTCGATCCGATCGCCAGGGACACCTTCTGGCAGAAGCTGATCGACCTGTCGCGCCGCGACCACGTCACGATCTTCCTCTCGACCCACTTCATCAACGAAGCCCAGCGCTGCGACCGCATCTCTCTGATGCATGCCGGCCGTGTGCTGGTAAGCGACACCCCCGCCGGCCTGGTGAGGCGACGCGACGCGGCCACGCTGGAGGAGGCCTTCATCGGCTACTTGGAGGAAGCGAGCGGCGCCACCGAGCCCGCTGGTTCTGCGGCCCCCACGGCTGTAGCAACCACAGAGCAATCGCCATTGGAAACGGCAGGATTCAGCCTGCAACGGCTGGGCAGCTACACCCGTCGTGAGGCCCTGGAACTGATCCGTGACCCGATCCGCATCACCACGGCCGTGCTCGGCAGCCTGTTCTTGATGGTGGTGATGGCCTTCGGCATCAGCATGGATGTCGAGAACCTGCCCTATGCCGTGCTCGACCGTGACGACACCACGACGAGCCGCGACTACGCCCTCAACCTGGCCGGGTCGCGCTATTTCATCGAACATGCGCCGCTGAATGGCGATGGCGACCTTGACCGGCGCATGCGCTCGGGGGAGCTGAGTGTGGTGATCGAATTTCCGCCGGGCTTAGGGCGTGATCTTGATCGCGGCGACCCGGTGCAGATCGGCGCCTGGATCGATGGATCAATGCCGACGAGGGCCGAGACGGTGCGCGCCTACATGCAGGGCCTGCATGGCCAGTGGCAGACGGACCGGGCTCGGCGGGCGTTGGGTCAACCCATGCCGCTCCCACCAGCGACCATCGAGACCCGCTTTCGCTACAACCCCGACATCCTCAGCCTGGTGGCGATGGTGCCGGCGACGATTCCGATCCTGCTGCTGTTGATCCCGGCGATCCTGGCGGCACTCTCGGTGGTGCGCGAAAAGGAGCTGGGCACGATCGTCAACTTCTATGCCACCCCCGTGACCCGGCTGGAATTCCTGGTTGGCAAGCAACTGCCCTACGTCGCCCTGGCGATGGTGAATTACGTCTTGCTCACCTTGATGGCGGTGACCCTGTTCGCCGTACCCCTCAAAGGCAGTGTTATGGCCCAGGCCAGCGGCGCCCTGATCTATGTGATCTGCGCCACCGGGCTGGGGCTGTTGATCTCGACCCTGGTGCGCACCCAGATCGCCGCGTTGTTCGGCACCGCAGTGCTAACGATCTTGCCGGCAACCTCTTTCTGCGGGCTGCTTGATCCGGTGGCGTCGTTGCAGGGGGCCGGCGCGGTGATCGGGGCGATCTACCCCACCAGCCACGACCTGACCATCTCCACCGGCACCTACCTCAAGGGACTGGGCTTCAGCGATCTGCTTGGCTCCTTCGCCTCACTGCTGCTGGCTGTGCCGGTGCTGCTGGGGTTGTCCGTTCTTTTGCTCAAGAAACAGGAGACCTGAGCGATGCGCGCCGCCAATGTTGTCCAGCTGGGCCTCAAGGAGCTGTGGAGTCTGGCCCGCGACCCGATCATGCTGCTGCTGATCGTCTTTGTATTCACAGTGTCGGTCTATGCGGGGGCCACGGTGTTGCCGGAATCGCTGCACACAGCCCCGATTGCGATCGTGGATGAAGACCACTCGCAGCTCTCAGAGCGCATCATTGATGCGTTCGAGCCGCCCTACTTCCTGCCACCTCAGCTGATTGAGCAGGCGCGGATGGACGAGCGGATGGATGCAGGGCTCGACACCTTCGCCCTGGTGATTCCCACCGGCTTCCAGCGCGATGTGCTGGCTGGCCGTTCGCCGGCGGTTCAGCTCAATGTGGACGCGACCCGCGTGAGCCAGGCCCTCACCGGCAGTGGTTATGTGCAGTCGATCGTGGCAACCGAGGTGCAGACCTTTGCGCAGCGCACGCAGGAGCGCTCTTTGCCGGCGGCGGAACTGGTGGTACGCATGCGCTTCAACCCCCAGCTCACCAAGACCTGGTTCGGGGCCGTGAACAAAGTGATCGACAACATCACCCTGCTCTCAATCGTGCTCACCGGTGCGGCCCTGATCCGAGAGCGCGAACGGGGCACGATCGAGCATCTGCTGGTGATGCCGGTGACGCCGTTCGAGATCATGGCCAGCAAGGTGTGGTCGATGGGCCTGGTGGTGCTCAGCGCCGGCTTGCTTTCCTTATTGATCGTGGTGCGCGGCTGGCTGGGGGTGCCGCTGGCCGGCTCGCTGCCGCTGTTTGCAACCGGTGCGGTGCTGTATCTGTTTGCCGCCACCTCGCTGGGGATCTTCCTGGGCACCTTCGCGCGTTCGATGGCCCAGTTCGGGCTGTTGTTGATGATGGTGCTGCTGCCACTGCAGATGCTCTCAGGCGGTGTCACCCCACGCGAGAGCATGCCCGAACTGGTGCGCACCGTGATGCTGGCGGCACCGAATACCCACTTCGTGATGCTCGCCCAGGGCATCCTCTTCCGCGGCGCCACGTTCTCGGTGGTGTGGCCCCAGTTTCTCGCCCTGCTGCTGATCGGTTCGGTCTTCTTCGGCGTGGCCCATGCACGCTTCCGCAGCTCGATTACGGCGATGGCTTGAGTGGGGAAGGTGGTTCGCCGTTACCAGAGCGGCGATTTACGACTGCCCAACCCATCCCCACCAGGCCAGCGTTTCGCAGCACCGTGCCAAGGGTTTGGAGGAGATCGGGAACTGGGACGAGAGCTAGCAGAAAATTGAGCACGATCCCGATCAGGAACAAGCGTGCGGTCCACCACGGAAACACTGAGGAACGAGCTGTAGCGAAGCCAAAGCAAAGACCTCCATAGACCATCACGGCGCCATGCGCTGTGTACACCCACCCGAGGCTTGTCCAGAGTTGCTCGTAGGTGGGAATGTGGGCCGTCAATGCGTAAAGAGTAGTGAAAGCAAAGTAGACAAAAGCGAAACCATAAAGGAGTGCCCCTATGAGTCCCCACTTGCCAATCTGGGGGCGCTGAAGGGCGTAGAGGCCAAGCATTATTGCTGGCATCGGTAGGAAGGCTAGATAGTTCAGCCAGAGTTGCAAGGCTGAAAAGCCACCCTGGAGCCATTCCATACCATCGGTGATGGAGTGGAGGATTGGAAAGACGATTGCTGCGATTCCCACTAGACGCCCTGTACCGCGATCCATCACTGCCTCAGCGGTATTGGACTGAATGGAGAGTGCAGCGAAAGAACTCGCCTTCGCTGTCGAAGGCGGCGGTGACTGCCAGGAAAGATGATGCGCCTGCAGGTGATCAAGCGGCCATGGCCAACGTAGCTGTTTCCTTGGCCAATTCTGGTGGTGGCGGGTTGATCCACACCACTTCTTGTTGATGCCAGCAACTAATCTATCAGCCCCAGCGTTGTGGATACTCTTAACGCGCCTGCTCGTACCCATGGGCACGGTGTGTCGGCAGATCTCCAAAGCGGTAACTTTCAGGGGTACTGGTACGTTTCCTGAGAGGGGGCTCTGACCGCTGCCGGCTTCCTGGGAGTGCTTCGTGAGCAGGATCGCAAGCTGGAGCTATTGCTGGAGAGGATGCCAGCACCGGCATCCGATCGTTGAGGCTCGTTGAACAACGTGGGGCACTTACAAGCCGGAGCGGCCAGTGAGCGCTGTCTGACGTCAAGCTCCTTCACCCAAAGCCAACGATGTACTTCGGCAGCAATCATCCTGCACTTCAGAGCCTGGTAGCTGTTCAGGCTTGGCCTCTTGCTGCGGGTGTGGCCGATCGCGGCCCAGGGGGCAAGGCATAGAGCTCGGCGAAACCCGCCAGGATCCGCTTTTCTGCTTCTGTGTCGAAGCTGGTCGTGGCGTCGCCATGGGAGTAGGTACCCCCCAGCAGGATTCCCTCGGAGCGTGGATGTAAATACAGAGATCCGGCCGAGAGCGTGTAGCGCAAGTGGGGGTCGGGGGGGAGCATCGTCAACTGGCCCTTGATCGGCACCAGTTCGTTAGCACCAAACAGCGTGGCGCTACCCAGCCCGGTGCAGTTCACCACCACCGATTCCGGCAGAGCCGCAATCTGCGCTGGAGCCTCGAAGCGGCGTTGCAGAAACACAACGCCCATGCGGCGGAGATCGCGCTTCATGGCCCGCATGTAGATCGGCATGTCGATCAACATCCCCGGCACGGCCCCCACATAGGGCGCCTGAAAAGGCAGGTCGCGATCCGAGACGTTCTCAGGCGGTGGGATCAGATCGGCCAGCAGCGCGTCGACCCAGCCAGGTGAGGGCGGCCGCAGGCCCAGACGGATGTGTGGGATCAAGTCCACGCCATAGCCTCTGCCGATCAGTCGCCGGAAGCGCTGATGCGAGAACAGCAGCGCTTTGACCAGGTTGGCCTCAATCTCTGGTGTGCGGAACTCGGTATCGAGCAGCTGGGAGGGGAACCAGCGGGCCGCCGCCACATCAGATGTCGTCGCTGGGGAGAAGCGCTCGGCGTACACCCGCACTGGGCGGCCCCGCTCGCGCAGCAGCCATGCCGTCGCCAGGCCTACCGCCCCTCCACCGAGCACGGCCACCGCCCCCCGGCCTGGCGCTGCCAGGACCAAATCCACCGCCTGCCGGGCCGTCCCCCAGGACAGGGTGACGCCAGAGCCGCCGTGCCCATAGTGATGAATCAGCGTCGTGTCGCCGATCGCTTCCACCTCAATCCGTACACCCATCGGCCGGAAGGGCCTCAGACCCACCAGGCGCCGCGCGATGCGCTCGGGAGCAAGGTCTGGCGCCGCAGCGGTGAAGTCTGTTGGCAGAAGCGACCCTTCCAGAGCGGGTGCCGCAGTGACGGGTCTCCAGGCCCCGGCCAGGACGGAGCTTGCCAGTGCCGTGGATCCAAGCAGGAACTGACGGCGCGACGCCATAGGCCTCAGCGCCCTGCTCGTTGAACATCAGGATCGCGCATTCGCTGCTGGGGGCGTGAGCCTGCTGACGGCCAAGCGGAGTACGAAGAACGTGAGAAGAATCTGTGGGGTTCTCTTTGTTCCTTGGACACCGATCACCGGTTCACAGGGGTAGTCAGGGGCCGCCCCAAAACACGTTTGACCCTGATCCCCTCAGAGTCCAGGGCCGATCCACTCCTGCTGACCATGGGGAGTTCAACTGTGGCCTGTGCTCACTGGGCCACCCAGAAACTGCAGAGGACGCCGATGCGGCCAGCCTCGCTCAGCTGCACACAGGCGGCATGGCTGTTGCGGGGGCGATTCAGAAGAATGTCGTTGTGAAGGGGCGAGCCGAGCCAGCGGCTGAGCAAACGCTCAGGGTTCCAACGGCCCCTTGCCTCCGGGCAGCCCAGAACCTCGCTCATGGGGCGCATCCGAGAGCCGGTAGAGCTGGCCTGGAACGCCTGCCAGGCCGGCAGGTTGTGGTCGCAGGTCTTGGTGGCGATCAGCTGCCGCAGCACGGATTGGGCGTAGGCGATATTGGCGGCCACCAAGGCGACGGGCAAGAGCTGCAGCGGAGCGCGTCCCTTGCCGGCGCGGGCGCCGTTGATCAGGTTCACCAAGGGATCGTTGATCGAGGCCGCTGTCGTGGGGGTGAGTTGGCTCAGGTGCAGGCTGGAGAAGTGGTTGAGACGGCCAGCAGAGCGATTGGAGGTTGAACCAGTGCCTGCAGGACGGCTGGCCAGAGCCGGGGGAGCCCTCAGTAACGCCAGGACAGGAACCACTGCCCACAGGCCGCGAAGAAGCAAGCGAAATCGCAAGGGTGAAGGCGCGGTGCTCACTGTGGGCTGCTGGCTCGTGATCTCAGCGCGTCTGGCTGGCTTCCAGAACCTGCAGGCGCCGCTGATGCCGCCAGGACCGCGCCAAATCAGTGAAGACAGAGACCATCCCGATGACGCTTTGGCCGCAGTCATCGCTCAGACCGTTGACGAGGAGGATGAAGAAACGTTACGGGAGATAAAAAATTAAATCTGCTCGTTGAGTGGTGGTTTCGATCACACCGAGTGACGTTTTCGCCGTTCCATTGCTCACTTGGCCACGGCGTCGATGCAGTCGTCCTTCCCCCCTTGCCGGCGGGTCTGAGGATTCGGTCGGTTGACCACCCGAACAGAGCACTGAGCCGCCTGCAGATGGCGAGAGAGTCCAGTCCAGCTAAGTGTGTAGTCCCACCACGTTGTTCAGCTGACCAGGGGGCATGAGATGTTCGGCGTTGGAGGTTCAGCGCCAACCAAGCGCACTCCTATCCCAGGCGTACCCATGTTCGCCCCATAGGAGTGACGCTTCCTCAGCGGTATTGGACTGAATGGAGAGTGCAGCGAAAGAACTCGCCTTCGCTTTCGAAGGCGGGCGTACCGAACAGCCAGCCAACACGAAGACGGATGGGAATGGTCACGCCTGCAAAGGATTGTTCCTGCTCAGCCGCTCCGCCGAATGGGTGGTAGGCGAAAACACCCGTGTTCCTATCGCCCCAGCGCGAGAGGCAGCAACTCAAAAGCGCGCCTGCTGGGGAAACTTCAAGGTCGAGCTCGGCATGCTCACCATGGGCATCGAAAATCGCGACGGTATGGTCACTGCCCCGGTCGACCCAGCTGACCTCCTTATCAAGCAGAGCGGCCGGAAGCCAGATGGCCTCCGCATGGAGGCGGCCTGCGGCCGCGCGGGCGATCTCTGCGCCATCGGCCTTGATGACAGGAAAAAGCCCCAGCAATTTCCAGCGCATGGCCCCCACTCCATCCACCAGCCGATCAAATCCGGTCACGGGAAGCCCGTTCACTTTGGCCGTTGCCGCCCATACGAAACCGCGGTCCCAGCGCAGCACCTGTTCAGCTTCAAACTTGCACCAACCTGGCTTGAGCTTGATCGTGCCGGTCATGCTCAGCCTTGCGCAGGTGCTGCACTTCGCACCGGGGGCAAGGGCATGCTTCAGGTATCTCTGGGCGACAGGAGGTAGCGAGCTGACTGAATTCGGATCAAACACATGCTCGCTTGGTGCAGCACTGCTCCAGAGTTCCTCGAGCCTTCTGTCGTGTCGCATGACATGGCCTTTGATAGGACTTGGCATTTAGTACGGCTGACGCTGGCCATCACCTAGCCGCAATGAGACTAAGAAATAGAATCCAACTCTTCGGTAGCAGCCCTGGTGAATGGTGTTGTTAGCCGATCAGCGCCTTCACATGCGGCGATGGCGCGCCACGAAGAAGGCCATCCACACTGAGATCTTCATCAATTTCCGGCCAGTGGATTCCAAAGCCAGCTCCAGCAATCTCCCAATTCTCACGCTCCGGAGAAGTGGCATGTAGAAGCCGCGGATACCAGGCCAGAGGCGCAGAGATAGAGCGGCCGTCTGCGAGATCAACAATCAACCTGTCTTCTGTGCAGGCAACATCTGTGACTCGCTCACCAGGGTTAGCCATGAAACTCTTCCCACGCTTCCAACAGGATAGCTCTGTTCATGCTGACCAGCCGTTCAATCTCACGAAGCTCTCTGGCTCTAAAGCCAAGGCTTGAGGAAAGTGCCACTGGCGTGAGCCATAGTTTGCATGAAGCCTGATCTCGATCAACATGAATATGAGGAGGTTCATTCGGCTCGTGACTATAGAAGTAGAGCCGGTACGGGCCGCTTCTGAGGATTGCCGGCATCCGTTCTCGCCATTATCACTTAAAGGATAGCCAGCACGGGCTTCCTGCATAGCTAACGCTCCAGATCAACTAGCCCCGGAAGCCGGTGGGGATGTGCAATCGGCCTTCGGTAGCGGGTCAGGTGCATCGGCCTGTTAGGCGCGATATGTTCGGGGTGTCAGCAATTGGAACGGCCGCAAGCCTCAGGTGGATATTTGATAAAGATACCTCTGGAAGCCTGAAAATAACTGGCCGATGTCCTCTGGCCTGCCAAGATCTGCAATAGCATCGGCAATGCTGTTCTGATAGCGGAGTTGCAGCAGTGGCGTGAGCTTCTCCTGGGCCAGTTCCTGCACGCCCATCGTCACGTAGTGCTGGAGAACAAAATCAAGGAAGAGCTGCTGCTTGCTGGTGCATTTCGAATGGATGTAAAGGCGGGCCTGCTGGGCGCGCTCCTCCCGGGGGATGGGCTGCAGGGCATAGGCCACATGGGCCAGGACATCAAACAGATCGCTGTTCTCCGCCGCGATGATCGACTGCATCTCGGCCAGCTGGGCTGCACCGAAACCCTTTTCCTCGAGGCCCTGCAACAACTTTCTGCGGGTCTCCGGTGAACTCCAGAGCGCTCGCAGCTCCGCTTCATCCTTGACGAATTCCGGCAACTGTCCATAGAGCAGTTCCAGGAACTGCCGGGAACTCATCGGAGTGCCATCGGGGTGCCAGAAGCTGGTCACCAGCATGTGCTGGATCGAGCGTTCCTTGCCATCTCCCAGCTTGATCCGGGCTTTCTTCGTGCAGATGCAAGGGAGCTGATGGCATGTCATGCAGGGCTGCGGCAGGCAGACGCATGGGTCGTGCTTGCAGGTTGGGCACGGCTTGGGAGGTTTCACGCAGACGCATGGAGCCTGGCCGCATTGTTGGCAGGGGTCTGGTTCCTCGGGTGGAAGGGGTTCGCCGTCCCACTCCGGATCACTGAAGTGGTGGTGCGCTTTGACGAAGTCATAGATGGTGAAGTAATCCTTGCCCTCAAACAGGCGAGTGCCACGGCCGATGATCTGCTTGAACTCGATCATCGAGTTCACCGGCCGCAGCAGCACGATGTTGCGCACGTTGCGGGCGTCCACGCCGGTGGAAAGCTTCTGCGACGTGGTGAGGATGGTGGGGATGGTCTTCTCGTTGTCCTGAAAGGCGCGCAGCCAGGTGTTGCCAAGTTCGCCGTCATCGGCCGTGACCCGATGGCAGTAATTGGGATCGGTGCTGCTCTTGCGCTGATTGATCAGATCACGAATCGCCAGGGCATGCTCCTGGGTGGCGCAGAACACCAGGGATTTCTCGCGTTGATCGATCTGACCTAAAAAGATTTCAACGCGCTGCTGCTCGCGCTGTTTGATCTCGATGATCTTGTTGAAATCGGCTTCCTTGTAGAGCTTGCCGGCTTCGATCTCCCCTTCCACCACCGTGTCATCGGGGGTGTAGACGTAGTCATCAAGGGTGGTGGTGACCTGCTTGACCCGAAAGGGTGTGAGGAAGCCGTCGTTGATGCCTTCCTTGAGGGAGTACGTAAACACCGGTTCGCCGAAGTAGGCGTAGGTGTCGGTGTTGTCGTTGCGGCGCGGGGTGGCTGTGAGCCCGAGCTGCACAGCGGGGGCGAAGTAGGTGAGGATGTCGCGCCAGGTGGATTCGTTGTTGGCGCCGCCGCGGTGGCATTCATCGATCACGATGAAGTCGAAGAAATCAGGGGGGTATTGGCCGAACCAGGGGGAGGGCTTGCCTGCCACCACCGGCCCGCTCATGAAAGTCTGGAAGATGGTGAGGAACACACTGGCGTTGGTGGGTACGCGGCCTTTCTTGCGCAGGGCATCCGGTTCAAGGCGGGCCAGGGCGTTGTCTTCGAAGGCGGCGAACGCGGTGAAGTCGTTGAAGGCCTGATCGGCGAGGTTGTTGCGATCGGCCAGAAACAGGAGGCGGGGCCGGCGGCTGGGTTGGCCGGAGAGGTTCCAGCGGGCCTGGAACAGTTTCCAGATGATCTGAAACGCGATCGAGGTTTTGCCGGTGCCGGTGGCCAGGGTGAGCAGGATGCGGCCCTGGCCGGAGGCGATCGCCTCCAGCACGCGGGTCACGGCGATGTCCTGATAAAAACGAATCTGCCAGCTGCCGCCCTTATCGGGATAGGGGATGGCGGCGAAGCGATCACGCCAGGCGTTCTCCTCGGCGAAGGTGCGCTCCCAGAGGTCCTGCGGGCTGGGGAATGTGGCGACCTCCGCCTCTGCGCCCGTCCCCCGATCGATGGCATAGACGCCCTTGCCATTGCTGGCGTAGGTGAAGCGGATCTGCAGTTTGGCGGCGTAATCCTTGGCCTGGGCCACGCCTTCAGTGAGTGGCAGGCTGTCGGCCTTGGCCTCCACCACCGCCAGCATGGTGTTGCGGTAGGTGAGCACATAGTCGGCGCTCAGGGCCTTGCCGCGGCGGCCGCCGCCCTCGATCCGGCCCGGGGTGATCGCGTACTCGCGCCGGATGCGGCTGCCCTCCACCACGCCCCAACCGGCCGCCGCCAGCAGCGGATCAATCAACTCGGCGCGGGTTTCGGCCTCGTTCATTCGATCAGCGCGGCCACGTGGGCGAGCAGATCAGCACAACGTTGGTTCCAGGCGGGACGATCGAGGTTTTCCAGATCCGGTTCTTCGTCGTAGCGGCGCAGGACGGCAAAGAGAGTGAACCGGCTGAGAGCCATGAAGGGCTCGATGGCAACACCTTGATCCAGCACCATCTGGAACAGCAGCCGGAGATTGTGCGTGAAGGGAGGTTGTTCTGGAGCCAGAACCAACAGCCAGGCTTTAAGGGATTTTTCCGTGGCCTGTTGGAGATAGAACCCCCAGGTGTCCTCCTCGAAGACGGAGGAGTCCGCCATGGCCATGGCGGCACGAAGATCGCGGTGGGCGATGCGCAGAAAAGCGGCCGACGTCTCAGCTGGCGCCATGCGGAGACTCCTCTAGGTCCAGCCGCCGTCCGTAGCGGAAGGCCTCGGCAATCACATTGATCTGCCCATGGCGCCGCTCCTCCACCTCACTGGCGGAGTAGAGCAACAGCTCGATCGGCAGGCGGTGATGGGCCAGCTTCCAGCCCAGGGCATCCGTCTCCTCAAAGCGCGAATGGCTTGCCAGCCAGGCATCCGGCACGGTGATCAGCAGGTCGATGTCGGAGTCGGGCCGGGCGGTGCCACGGGCGCGGGAGCCAAACAGGCGCACCTCGGCGCCGGGGATCGCCGCCTGGATCTCGGCCGCGATGGTGCCCAGCAGCGGCTCATCCACCACGTAGTGATAGCTGGAGGGGCGGGCCGAGGCGGTCATGGGGCCAGTTTGGCGCAGCAGGACGCGCTCAAGGGGTACCAGACGGCGCTGGGTCGCGGCCATAGAAAACCTGTGCCAGCAGCACGCCGCGCTCGAGCACCAGCAGCGCCCGCTGGAAGTTGTCGAAGCGCTGGAGCCAGCGGAGGTCTGAGCCGGTCATGGCGTCAGGTTAGGGAGGGTTCAGGCAGCGGCCCGGCGCGCCTGGGGAGGGGAAAGCCAGAGGGCCTGGGCCAGGGTCGCTGCATCGGTGCTGGTGTGGCGGGAGAAGCCCTTGCGAACTCCGCTCACGTCGATGCCGATGCTGATGAGGGGCGGCAAAGTTTGAGAGTCATGGGCGACCAGAAGCTTTGGATCTCTTTCAATATTCCTTCGACCAGTTGGTGAGCTGTTGCGAGAGAACGGGTAGATCGTTTTGCACGATGGCCCAGATCACCGAAAGGCTGAGACCAAAGTATTCGTGAACGATGCGGTTCCGCAAGCCCTTGATTGCGGCCCAATCGATCTCAGGCTTTCGTCGCTTCTTCTCGTCTGGTATGCTATTGGATGCTTCTCCGATGATTTCAAGATTGCGAACAACGGCATCGATGGTTCGCGAATCAGCCCGAAACTCTTCATAGCCCATCCCGCTGAGATAGCCGCTGATCTTGTTGCACGCCTCCTGCATGTCGGCGACAAACAGGCTCCAGTCACGGTGCGACATGAACCAGGCTGCTCAAGATGAACGGGCGACGGTTCTCTTTGATCCCGTCAGCAGCCACCAGATCAACCTTCCGACCCAGCAGGCCTTCCAGGCGATCGGCCAGGTGCATGAAGCCGAAGCCGATGGGCTCCACAAAGCTCACCAGGATGTCCACGTCGCTGCTGGCCGTCTGCTCGTCGCGGGCAAAGGAGCCAAACAGGGCCAATGTGCTGAGCCTGAACTCTCTGGCCAGAACTGGGTACTGCTCACGCAGCACCGCCAGGACCTCCTCGCGGCTGGAGCAGGGGTGAGCCGAGACGTTCATGAAGGCAGTCTGGCGGATCCTGTACGTGGGGCCAGCTTGAGGCCATGCATCAGCCCTGTCGCAACAATCAGCCGGTCGGCCGGATCGCCATGGAAGGCATCCAGCGGCAGCACGTCGATGCTCTCGGACGAGCTGACCTGGCGCAGCCAGCTCTGAAACGGCAGATTCAGCAATCGAGCAGGACCTTCACCGGAGGGCATCAAAGGCCTGGGCCTCCAGCACCGATTCCTCTGGATCGGCCAACAGCGCCCCGCTGTTGCGCAGGGCCTCCCAGGGGTGACGAATGGAGGCGGGACCAAAAGGAGGCGGGGTGAGGCGTGCCACCAACTTGCCGTGACGCTTGATGTCCATTTCTCGATCCTAATGGGCGTTTTTGGCCTGAGCTGGTGGGCCGCTGGGCACGATCAGCGCACCGCCGACGGGTTCGCCGACGACCCGGCACTCGCCACCGATCGCGAGCTGCTGGGCGGCGACGGCACAGAGGGCCGCATCGATCCAGTCGATGTTGGTGAGCTGGCTGCAATCGAAGCCGAGCCGGCGCAGCAAAGCCCGACGCTCCTGGACTTTGCGGCGCGCCTGGGGAGGGGCAAGCCCGAGGGCCTGGTGCAGCTGCCAGGTGATGGCGTGGGGAAAGGATTCGAAGCAGCGGCGCGTTCCGCCTGCGGGCAAAGCAGTGAGCAAGGGATGGCTGGGCACCAGGGCCTGGTAGAGCGCTTCACCGCGCAGCATCCAGCCGTAGTAGTTCGTTGGGTGCTCGATCGCCCGCTGGCGGCTGGGGCTGGAGAAGCATGGGATCCGCTCGGCCATCAGCTGCCGTTCGGCGGGGCGGCTGCAGCCATCCGCGCTCCAGCGGCAGGGGGCATCAATGGCGATCACGCTGGCGCCGATGGTGTCGACGCACCATTGGGCCAGGGCCGCTGCATCGGTGCTGGTGAAGCGGGAGTGATAGGCACCAGCGCAGAGGGCCACGGCATGGAAACCCTTGCGGGTGCCGCCCACATCAATGCCTACGGTGGCGTCAAGCAAGACGCTGACGCGTCCAGAGAGGATCCCTGTGGGCATCGAGAACGGCGACCACGGTCAAATCGTCGGCGCTCGATGAAAACCATGGGCAAGCCGGTGAATCCCTCCGTAGTAGGCCAGAGATTCGATATCGGCCAGCAAACAGCTACGGAAATAGCCCCCAAGACCCGAAGCCTGCTGATCGTAAAACCTGAATCCCTCCTCCAGATCTCTCAGAGCATCTGAAGAGATGTTGATGATCACCCACCGAGTTGCTGAAGCTGGGCCTTGGCCTCAGCCCATGGGATCCGCGTAGACCTGTCATCGGTCAGTCTCTCGCTGCGTTCCCTCAGCACTTCAGCGTGCAATTCAGGTGAGGAGACATCCGCCATATGGCTGCAGAGGCTTTGCCAGACCTGCTCAAGAAGACGCACCTTTTCCGACACAGTGAGCGCGTCAAGCACGTCGCCGGAAAGATCAATCGACATGCGCCCCCCCTGTGTTGTGGCCATTTTAGAACCGGTTGGCTGGATTCACCGTGACACCTCCGCCCCGCTATCACTGCGCTTCTGAAGTGGGTGGTCAGTTAGGGCATCGGTGACGGCGGCGAAGGAGAAGCTGGGGCCGCTCGCCACGGCTCAGAGCTCGCCGCTGAAGGCCTGGTGCAGCAGCGATTTTTTCAGGGCCTCCAGCGCGGCGAGTTTGCGTTCGTAAAGGCGGGCGAGGCGTTGGGTTTCTTTCGATAGCTCGTTCATTGTTTCGACAATGGCTTGTTGGATCGCGATGGGTGGCACCACGATGGGAAGCATCTTTACCGCGCCGTTGCTGATTTTCTTCATCGTTGGATTCGCACCCTGTGCTCGTCCCATGATTTCCTTTCGCAATGCAGGAGTGCGCATCTGAAAATAGAGAAACTCTGTCAACATGCGGTCTGGCGCTGGATTCATGCGCATGATGAGGTCGGGATAGATGGTTGGTTCCGTGATTCCCTCCACAATGGCAACGTGGCCGACAAGTTCCGGCGTGTTGCTGCGGGTAATGAGGAAATCGCCATTCTGGATCCAATAGTTTCGCCGCAAGTCAGTGGTGGCTGATGTGAACTTGCGCTTGTCTGGTCTGAATCGAAATCCAGTGACAGAGGAAAGTGTCAGAACTGGTGTTCCCGTTGCCGAGTGATTCGCTGCTGGTGGCGACCATCCATTCTGCGGCTGGGTATCGAGCACCTTTTCTAGTGTGGTCTCCACCCACTCCTCTCCGCGCTGGGTGAAGATGGATTGGAGATGGCTTTCGAAGAGGGCGCGGGCGTTTTGGAGGTTATGTTCGGCGTTGGCTTTGGCGGTGGCGAGGCGCTCAAACGCTTCGTCGAGCAGGCCGACGATCCGCTGCTGTTCTGCTAGCGGGGGGACTCGCGTGGCCTGCGAATAAACCTCGTTGCGGTTGATGCCCGGCTTCACGCCCTTGGCTAGCTTGGTTAATTCCTGCGTCGTTAGTAGGTAGTAGAGAAAACGCAGATCATGCTGACTCTCGTCGAAGGTAACGAAATAGGTCACGTCGAGCGGCCAGAACATCTTCTCGGTCAAGTTGAGTTCGCCCGCCGAACCCTTGCGGCCAACGATAATGCTCGGCTTGGCATGGTAGAACTTATCGGTGCGGCCTTTCTCACCGTTGGCGCCATAGACCGGAAAACGGCCATCCGTCTTGCGGTCAGCTTCATCGAGCGGCTTGCCATACTCCAGTTGAAGAATGTCGCCGACGGACTTTTCTAGCCACTCATTCTTCATAGCAGCTCCTTAATGTTGCCCAGCACTTCTGTACTCTCGGCATCCAGCGCCGCAATCTCCTCCATGATCTCCAGCGGGCTGCGATGCGCGATGACCTCGCCGCCACTGGGATTCTTCACGGACAAATCAAAGGTGTTCGGGTCGATGGCCGCCACATCGACGCTCCAGCTTTTGGGCGAGTCGGCTTTGGTTTTTTGCAGCGCGATGAACTCAGCCAGGTCGGTGTCGTTGAGCGGATTGGTTTTGCCCAGGTTGCGGCCGGGATCGAGCTGGTAGAACCACACCTTGTGGGTGGGCGAGCCTTTTTCAAAGAACAACACCACGGTCTTCACGCCCGCCCCTTGAAAGGTGCCGCCGGGGCAGTCGAGCACGGTGTGGAGGTTGCATTCTTCGAGCAGTTTCTGGCGCAGGCCCACCGAAGCGTTGTCGGTGTTGGAGAGGAAGGTGTTCTTGATCACGATGCCGGCGCGCCCGCCCGCCTTGAGCACGCGGATGAAATGCTGCAGGAAGAGGAAGGCGGTCTCGCCGGTGCGGATGGGGAAGTTTTGCTGCACTTCCTTGCGCTCCTTGCCGCCGAAGGGCGGATTGGCAACGATCACATGGAACCGATCTTTTTCCTGCACATCGGCGAGGTTCTCGGCGAGCGTGTTGGTGCGAATGATGTTCGGCGCCTCGATGCCGTGCAGGATCATGTTCATGATCGCGATCACATAGGCGAGGCTCTTCTTCTCCTTGCCGGTGAAGGTGCGGGTCTGAAGGGTTTCCAGATCGGCGGTGGAAAGCTCCCCGCGGCTGCGCATGAAATCAAAGGCCTCGCAGAGAAAGCCGGCTGAGCCCACCGCTGGATCGCAGACCGTTTCCCCGATCGTTGGATTCACCACCTGGATCACGGCGCGGATCAACGGCCTTGGGGTGTAGTACTCGCCGCCGTTGCGGCCAGCATTGCCCATCCGCTTGATTTTTTCCTCGTAGAGCATCGAGAGCTCATGCTTCTCCGCCTGGGAACGGAAACGCAGGCCATCGATCACATCGATGATTTCGCGCAGGTTGTAGCCGCTGCTGATCTTGTTGCGCAGTTCGCCGAAGATTTCGCCGATCTTGTACTCGATCGTGTTCGGTCCGCTGGCGCTCTGTTTGAAGCGCTCCAGGTAGGGGAACAGGCGCTGGTTCACGAAGTCGCGTAGGTCGTCGCCCGTGAGGGCGGCGTGGTGATCCAGCTGGCCGCTGGCATTCTTCGGTGCCGCCCAGCTGTTCCAGCGGTAGGCCTCGTCGAGGATCGGCGTGTAGCTGCGGCCCTCCAGGGCGGCCACGGCGGCCTTGTCGTCTTCGAGCCCGTCGAGGTACTTGAGGAACAGCAACCAGGAGGTCTGCTCGGTGTAGTCGAGCTCGGTGCCGCAGCCGGCCTCCTTGCGCAGGCAGTCGTCGATGGCGCGGAACGCCTGATCAAACGAGCTGGGGGCGGCGGCGCGGGAACCGTTCGGGGCACGGGTGCGGGGGGCAGAGCTGAAGGCCAGGCCATTGCCAGTGGCCTCCCCCGCAGACCCATCCGCCAGGGCCACCGAACCGCCACGGCCACGGCCGGTCACGATCAGCCTGCGGCTCAGCAGGTCGTCCTTCACCGCTTCGTAGCGGGCCTCGTTCCACTCCAGCGTTTCCCGCAGGCGGCCGTTGCCCGCTGATCCGCCCAGGGCTTCGAGGGCGCCGAGGAACTCGACGTGAAGGTCATCGTTGCTGCCGGCGTCGCTCTGCGGGCTTTCAGCGGCGTAGGTCAACGGGTGGAGGAGTTTTGTCCTCTCAGGATGCCAGCAGAGTTACGAGCTGGGCAAGGCTTAACGGAGATGGTGTGCTCCTAGGGGGTGTGGCAAGGAGGTGCACACAGGATTGGGCGGATTGGAGGAGAGAAGCAGGCAGGGTGTCGGAGGTTGTTATGTGTCTAACGTTTGCCATCACCAGGCCGCAGAGCCAAGGTGAGACGATTCATCCAGGGCATGAGGGGTGATTTGGGGGCGGTTCAGGTGTAAGACTGTGTTAGCAGTCAGACCATGAACTTCTCAAAATAGGCTTGGTCTACATCGTATACAGTAAGCTTGCACTTTCCATGCTCGTTTTTTTGGAATGGCGCTACGCCACCGCCTGTAAAGGGAGAACGCAGGCCCCGCAAGGCAATTCAGCACCTTTTACTGTTGCCTTGACCGTTGACTAAACAACTACCCAGGTCAGTTTCGGCAAATCTTCCAGCGAGGTTCCTCGCTTGCTGCAAAGCAGTTCTTCCCTCTTCGTACCCACCCGCCTAAACCGGTAGACGCGGTGCCGTCTTCCCATTGAATGAAGTTGACGCTGCCGCTCTGGTCCGTGCCCGCCAAGCAGTTGTACCGGGCAACCACCTTCTCGTTCATGTAGGCGGTGCAAGACGCACCTGTCGGACCCTGTTGGGTGAATCCTGGGCGGATGGTCCCAAGGAGCACTGCAAATCCCCCCAGGAGGACAGCGAGTGCTTTCTGTGAGCTGGTCATAGCTTTCCCCCTAATCTCAACCTTTGAATGGCGACGGAAACTGAAGTCGAAGGTTAACGCGTCATCATAAGCAATATGACACCAACCAATGTTGTTAGGCATCGGGCCTAAACGATTGCTGGCACCCTCAATGTTGTTGGGCATAAGGTCTACTCGGTAAATCATGTGCCCCAGTACATCACTACGGGTCGTGGTACTTGCTTAGTTCTTCAAGCATGGCAACCAGGAGGACTTCGAACCATGCTCTAGCTAAGCTTACAGCCTCCGCATGCCCCCACACTGGGCTGCTACGTTGTTTTCAGATGCGATCTGACTTGGCGCGGACCATGCGCAATCACGGGCCGTGACAAGTCAGATCTTCAGCTGCGTAACTGTGTAAGGACGAGGCATCCCTAGTATTCGTCGTCTTCCAACAAGTCGAGTCGTCGCAAGAGGAGTCTTCCGAGCGTCGTGATCTCCCGGCCGGAGGCCTTCATCAGGCCAGTCTTCTCGTCGAACTCGGGCAACTCCCCCCGTCGAGGTCGCGCAAAACGGTTCTTTAGAAGTCCGAGTCGAACAAGGTGGTTTCTGTACTCCTGGTCAAGCGCGTTGCGGTCAAGTTGTTGTTGATCGGAACCGAGATGTGCACTTTCCGGATGAAGGACGTCCTTGTGTTGCTCATGAAATTCCTCGTCTCTAGCGAAGAGCTTGGCATGGCCTCGCAGAATAATAACCTCAGCGTCGTTTAACTCGCCAAGTAGTGACATCAGCGTTTTATAGCGAATCGACTCAACGTCGTCGTCGGAGAGACCGTTCTTTAGCAGCGATGAGATATTCTCCATCCTCTCCTCGGAAAGGGCCCTTGAAGCTTGGTACATGCCGTCCTCGAGCAAGTCGACGAACCCTGGCTCGTGAAACCGGGCCTTGACGCGCTCTTGTTCCATGGCTGAGACCTTAGATGCCAGCGATGTTAAGAGGGCACTGATGCGGTCGACTCGTTGATTTGGTATCAATGTGGAGACGACCTCTGCGGCGAGCCCGCCGACAAACGGTATGGCGGCCAGAACGCCCTTGGTCAACGCTACCGCTAGATCTGTCTTGTTTGAGGTAGTTCCGGGGTTGTCGCTCATCATGTTCCCTTCGGCCTAACGATTATGGATAGATCGTGCGCAGCCTCGATCTTATCCGAAGTTGAACAAGCCCTCAACTCCATAGCCCCTGGGTGGTCTCGGCGCCTACTGCAGATAAGTCAGACCGTTTTTCAGGTTTTCTTCATGATTGACGCAATCTGTAAGCAGAAGTACTTGCTCCATGGCCTAGACGGCTTCATCAAGATTTTAGATGGCTTTGAATTGATTGCGGAGTGAGTGCGCAAACTGCCTCTGAGGATGTATAGGAACAGCAAAGAGTGAAGCAATGAGCGTGTTTGTAGGCTGTTGAATCTGCCGCGCAGCGGCTTAGTTCAACGCTGCCCCTGAGTGGCAGGCAAGGAGCTTAGGTCGCAACGGGTGTGTGAATGGTGGCCTGTCCACTCGAGGGGCTTGTTAGAAGGTTCATTGGCATAGAAGTAATGTCACCGAATATTGTATTGATGGTCTAGCCATTTAAGGTAATACGGGTCAAAGATGTGCTCAACCACACTCTTCCTTACACCAGCACTTCGCCGAATTGATTCAGAATTCAGGACTGAACATAGTACAAGGAATTTCGCAAGTGGATATGGTCTCTGTGGCTTATTAATATTAAACAAGTAAAGAGAGAGTTTTTTGTCTATTGATGAGATTGATGCAAAGTCTCTGAGTTGAGCCGCAACTGAGACTACCGAGGCTATGCCACTCGCAATTTGCATTGAGATGATTTCGTCTATATCCCTTCTGCGCATCACAAGCAACCTTGAGAAGACCGAGGTGACTTGCCTGCGAAGGAATGGATTGCTCTGCCATAGGTTTTGGTACCGCGTGACAAATCTCAGCAGGTCTTCCTCATGGTCATACTTCGCTCGGAACCACAGGACTGAATAAAAGTCGGCAGGGTTTTTGGTGCTGAATGAGAAGCTTTGTATGTGGTTACGAACATCATCAAGAAAGCGATTTGATTCGGCAGAAATAGGAATCTCCCATTGTGCGACCAAATGTGCAATCTGAAACAAGGATATGTCATCAAACAAATCAATTCCTGACAGCACTTCGAGAATCACGCCGCCAGTTTCTTCGCTGTATCCAAGTGATGCTAGATAGATGAGGAGATTAGGACGAAGTGATGGATTGTCAATATACAAGCTAACGACATACTGGAGAACCTTATCAGATTTTGATCTACCAAACGCTGTAATGTATCTCTTGGTGACTTTCCCCCAATACCGAGCATCTCGATGATCTAGATGTTCTAAGAAACTTGTCAATAAATGGCCTATCTTCTCATCGTGTTCTTCATCGTTAACCGAGACATCGCCATAACTATCAAGATACTTGTTTTCATCAATCTGGAAATGATAAAATGCTTCGCTTGTTGAATAGATGGCTGTTTTGGCTAGATTAAGGGCGAGCCCTCTACTTTTTAACATGTCTGATATTGAGCTGATCGTGCCGATAGCTTCCTTTTTTGAATCGGCTCCAAATACAATATCATCCATCCAGCGCGTAAAACAACCACCTGACCTGATGTCAAGTACTGAGTCAACTTCAAACACAAATGAATGGGCCAGCAGACGAATAGCCTCTAGATTGGATGTTGGGAGCCCATGCCTTCTATAGGGTAGATAGTCAGGCTTCCATGAAATATCTTCAATTATTCGAAATAGGATATCTACTATTACCTCAGAATCCTGCCTTGTTACTAGTCCAAGAAATGCTTTTCTGAGCTCTTCTATGCTGATACTGTCATAGTAGTTGGCAAGGTCTGTGACTACGAGTAGTTCCTTCTGTTCGTTAAAGCGATAAATCTCCTTTTGGAGCTTTATCCACTGACTCCTAATATTGAGCCCGTATTCTGCTGCTTGGTGCGGGACTGGAATATTATGTTTCGAGCGTGTGTAAAATGCGTTTTGAGATGGCTGCTGACTCAATATGCCATCTGCAACGCAATCTACGAGAACTTGCATTGCCAAGGCATCAACAGGATTTGGAATAACCATGTGCCTGCAGACCCCAAACTTCTTCTCGGCGCGATATACAAGAGTTGTTGATGCTCTATATACACCACTTATGATTTCAGTTCGTAGCGACAGAGCTCTATCATTAATATTGTAGTTAAAGTCGTAATAATCATACAGATCTTTGAAGTCCATTCCTCTGAGTTGATCGCGTACTACTTTTCGCCAGGTATCGACAATATTCTTCGTTGTAAAGATGTCTCTGAGAACCTGTTTCCTGAGCTGGTCAAATCGATCCGTATTCATGGGGGTCCCCTATCCTTCGAACGCTCAAGATTAGCGGCGGGAAGTAGCCCAACGCATCCATCAGGCATCTTTGGACCCGGCCGCTGGATCTTGATGTTGGACAGCCGTTGAGTATGTCACAAAAGATCTTGCAAACCAGCCCTTGTGACCTTGACATCACGAAGGATACTGGTCAACAGACCGGGCCCCAGAGTTTCATTCGAATGTACCGGAACAACTGTTGTTCTTCCGTCTGGGTGCTTAAGGAAACGGTGGCTACCTCTGGCTCTGATTTCTTCAAAACCAATTCTCTTCAAGGCTACGATGAGGACCTTGCCTGATACCGCAGAATATCTCGTCACACTTCTACTGTTACTCTCTGAACTCCTACAAAATCAAGTGACTCAGGATCCGTGCCTGCAACTTCAAGGCAAAGCTCAATGGCTTCCTTGATTCGCTCAATTAGTTGATCCAGCGATTTAGCTTGCGTATGGCAACCTGGTAGAGCAGGGACGGTCGCTACGAAAAACCCTTCTGAATCCTTTTCGACGACTACATTAAACTGTCTAGACATTGAAGACACCTCCTCAAACTATTGTAGCTGCTTCTCCACGGAGTGGTACAGGGGCTCCGCTTACCGGTCTTTCCAACGACCAAGCTCACCTGCCGCCAAAAGCAGAGTGACGATAGGAGCGGCGCTTTTGACGGTCAGGTGGAGCGCCTTGTTATGCGTTTTTTTACAATAGACTTAACTGGCGACAGGAGCCAATGCCGAAAATAAAAAGGAGCAAGATACTGTGTATAGGTAAGTACATATGATAAGTAGCTTTCAGAAGCTAAGCCATCCTTCGCGAGTAGTAGTTGCTCAACTACCGTATTAAAAACATGCTCTTTAGAGTACCAGTAGTCCCATTCCTTGCGCGCCATCTTGCCTAGCTCTGCTGCTTTATGCTCATTTTCTTTTAATATAGAAGGAATGCGATGCACTTCTTGTTCGCGTATTATTATTGAAAATAGCTTCCATTTTGGCCCAATAGGTGGAACCCAATCATCCGAAATTATTACGGGAACCCTTCCAGCTCTCATGGTTTCAAATAAACGCCATGAAGAAACTCCAATTCCTCTTGGACAAAGTATGAACTTACTTTCTGTCATTACGTCACGATACAAAACCCCACGCTCACGATTTTTATCATCTATTCCGTCATCTTGTTGTCTTGCATCCACGGAAGAATCTCTCAGGAATGCTCTCTCATTTGACAATGAGCAAATTTTCTCTCGTACAGGATGGTTTCGAGCATTTCCAATAAACGAAAAAAGATGTTTTGCATTATCAATGCCTTTATCAATATCCAAAGACTCGTTTTCAGTTACTCTAAGATAAAAACCAGACTGAAGTGATCTCCTTGAAGATAGGTAGTACTTATTTTCTAAGCAGGTATACACTCCAGGAAGAATTGGTATAGCTCGGTCACCACTATAGAAGATGAGAGATTTTTCTTTGTTGTCTATATATATTTTATTTTTAACAATATCAGAAAAGTTTGGTTGCGCTGACCCTATAAATGCCACAATATCAGCCAACTCTGGACTATTGACAATTCTATGTTTTCCAACCTTGTCAAAAGAAGAATATTTTACTAAACGTTCATAGTCGCGCCTAGCATAGGGATGCTCATCTGTGCTGGCAGTACAAGTTAGATAGATCAAAGCCATTTCAATAATTCCTCAACGAATTTCCCTGTTTGTATCGGTTGATTAGATTTTATATTTGATTATTGGCTGAATAGTCTTGTCATCATGCATGCATGCAAAAAAGTTTGAATATCGATAATAGTCACCCCAGGTTTCATAGTTTACTGGGTGTAGCCCAGTGCTGCGAATGATAAATATATCATACCTCAAACTATTTAAGTAAGTTATAGTCTGACTCAAGGAATGACCCGCCAAAACCCAGCATGAATTGTATTCAAACTGAACGTACTTTATTCTTTTGGCTGCAAGCATTCCTTTTGCCCCTAAAAGAACTTTGCAATCAAATCCTTCCACATCTATTTTTAAATAATCTATGTTGGTATCGCTATCTAGGAACATTGAGTCTATAGTGCAGACAGAGACTTCGTGTGGCGAAATAGCACATGGAATATGTGTTTCTGCTATTGATGAAGTTTCGCCACAGTCGGGCTCTTCGATATATAAGGCTGTTCCTTCATAATCGGCAACAGCTAACCTATGGAGATCTAAACAAGAATTAGAAAACTTTTCAGAAAGAATCGAAAAAGCACTCGATGAGGGCTCGAATAGACTCCCAGAGGCATCACTATATTTTATAAAATGCTCAGTCCATTCGCCCTTATTTGCGCCTACATCAACAAAATATGTGCATAAGGGAGCCAACTGCTTAAGCAAGGAATATTCGCCATTCACAGAGGAATTTGCGCTTTCTCCAAGATAGAAACCTATCACAGCATTGGCCTGGTTGCGTATCTTTACGCAAATCAAAGTAATCAGGCGACTTTTGCTTAGAGTTCTTTGGATTTTGTCTGTTACTTTATTCATTGTTTCTGTTTTTTGAGGACGCATAACGCTGATTCGGCGGGTCCGGTATCCACCCACTGCCCCGGTGGTATGTCCGCATAAAATGCCTTCAGGCCTGTTGGTCCTGGACTGAGAATCTTTCCAGCATAAGGCTGTTGTCGCAATTGGCCAATCGGCGAGGGCAATTTAGGCGGGTCCGAGAACCAGATGTTCCAAGCGTTACTGATGGTCTGCTGTGCTCGTTGACGGCCCAATCGTAGGTGCTCACTCTTGTTATGTGCCATTCGATGATCGTGGCTTTGGCCTGCAAGTCCTGGATGCTGCCGTTGTTTGCCTTCCCTCCAGGCCAAGGGTGCAATAGCTCCCATTGAAACTGCCCCCGCTTGCCTACGCAGTGCGCGGCCTTCGCAAGCTGAGCAAGGTGGCCAATAACACCAGAATGGCTGCCATCAAGGTGCCTGGAGCTACTAACTCCCCGAACCAGAGCACACCCCACAGGGCTGCCAGTGGCACCTGCACGTAGCTCACGGCGGTGGCGCGGGCGGCCGGCAGGGCCATCAGGCCGCGTGTGAGGGCCAGTTGGCCCAGTTGGGTGAATAGTCCCACCGCCAGCAACCAGCCCAGCTCCACCGGGGTGGGCAGCACCGGATCGATCCAGAGCACCGGCAGGCTCAGCGGCAAGGCCACCAGGGGGAAATAGAACACGATCACCAGCGGGTGCTCGCTGCGGCCCAAGGCGCGCACACTCACGTAGGCGAGGGCGGAGAACAGGGCGCCGGCCAGGCCGAACAGCAACGGCAGCAGCGGCAGCCCCGCTTCGTTGCCGGCGAAGGTGGAGCCCAGCAGGGCTGGATCGGCCAGCAGCACCACCCCCAGCCAGCCCAGCACGGCTGCCAGCAGCACCCGGCCGTTCAGGCGCTCACCCAGCAGGGGCCAGGCCAGCAGGGCCGTGAAGGTGGGGTGCAGATACTGCACCACCGTGGCGGCGGCCAATGGCAGGCCTGCCAGGGCGCTGTAGACGCAGTAGAGCCCCGCGGTGCCGAGCAGGCCACGGCCGAGCAGCAGTCCGCGGCGTTCGCCCCAGGGGGAGATGCCGGCAGCGCGCAGCATCCAGACGCTGATCGTCAGGCTCACCACGGCCCGGGCCAGCATCACTTCGCCCACCGGCAGGCGACCCACGGCCTTGACGCACACGCCCATCAGGCTGAAGGCCAGGGCGCTGGCGAGCATCCACAGCACTCCCCATCTCTGGTGTTCTCCGTCAGAATGGGATCCTGCCGGACTCCACCGGTAGTGTCCTGGTGCCTGCCTCCATCCCTTGAGCCAGCCGACGCTCCAACCTCGCCTCCACCCCCGCACGATCGAGGCCGTCAAGGAACGCGCGGACATCGTTGATGTGGTCGGCGAGCACGTGGTGCTCAAAAAGAAGGGTCGGGAATTCGTGGGGATCTGCCCCTTCCACGACGACAAATCGCCGTCGATGACGGTGTCACCGGCCAAGCAGTTCTACTACTGCTTCTCCTGTGGCGCCGGCGGCAATGCCATCAAGTTCCTGATGGAACACCAGCGCCTCAGCTTCAGCGAGGTGGTGCTGGAGCTGGCCCGCAAATACCAGTTGCCGGTCGAAACCGTTGATGGGCCCCAGCAGGAGCGTCTGCGCCGCCAGCTCTCCCACCGCGAGGCCCTGCTGCGTGCCCTCGCCCTGGCCGCCGGTTGGTTTCGCAGCCAGCTGCGCAGCCCCGCCGGCGCCTCAGCCCTCGCCTACCTCAAAGATCAGCGCGGCCTCAGCGAAACCACCCTCGAGAGCTTCGAGATCGGCTACGCCCCCGATCGCTGGGACGGCCTGCTCGGCCATCTCACCCAGGTGGAAGGTCTCTCGCCCGAACTGCTCGAAGCCGCCGGCCTGGTGGTCTCACGCAAGGGCGGTGAAGGCGTCTACGACCGCTTCCGGCATCGGGTGATGGTGCCGATCCATGACCGCCAGGGCCGGGTGATCGGCTTCGGCGGGCGCAGCCTCGATGGTGGTGAGCCCAAATACCTCAACTCCCCGGAAACCGAGGTGTTCGAGAAGGGCAAGCACCTCTTCGGCCTCGATCGCGCCACCTCCGCCATCCGCAAGGACGACCAGGCGGTGGTTGTCGAGGGTTACTTCGATGTGATCGCCCTCCACGCCGCCGGCCTCACCAATGCGGTGGCCTCGCTCGGCACGGCCCTGAGCAGCCAGCAGATCACCCAGCTCTGTCGCTGCTGCGAGAGCCGCCGCCTCGTGCTCAATTTCGACACCGATGGCGCCGGCGTGCGCGCCGCCCAGCGGGCGATCGGTGAGGTGGAGCAACTGGCCCTGCAGGGCCAGCTCGAACTGCGGGTGCTGCACCTGCCCGCCGGCAAAGACCCCGACGACTTCCTCAAGGAACACGGCGCCGGTGAATACCGCGCCCTGCTCGAGCAGGCGCCGCTCTGGCTTGATTGGCAGATCGAGCAGGCGCTCGAAGGCAAGGATCTGGCCCGCTCCGACCAGTTCCAGCAGGCCGTTTCGGCCCTGGTGGCGCTGCTGGGCAAGTTGCCCCAGAGCGCCGTGCGCAGCCACTACCTGCAGCAGGTGGCAGAACGTCTCTCCGGCGGTCAGGCCCGCCTCGCCCAGAAACTCGAGGAAGACCTGCGCCTGCAGGTGAAGGGCGAACGCTGGCACGGCCGCTCGGCGCGCTGGGAGAAGCCCGGCGATGGCGGCCTGCGCGAGCGGGCCGAGGCTGAGCTGTTGCGGCTCTATCTGCATGCCGCCCGTCACCGCGGCGCCATTCGGCGGGAGCTGCGCCTGCGCGAACTCGACGACTTCGCCCTTCAGCACCATCGCCTGCTCTGGGCGGCGATCAGCGAGCGGGAAGAGGACAACCTCGGTGCCGGCCGGCTCGAAGCGATCAACCGCGGCGACGACCCCGGCGATGACCTCGCCGATCTCGACCTGCCCCGGCTCCTGGCCGATCAGTTGTTGGTGGAGCAGAGCGAGTTGCTCGATCGCCTAACCCCCCTGCTGGAGCCCACCGAACTCCAGACCATGACCCTCTCCGCCCCGCTGCTGCAGCTGCGCGGAACCACAGCCGTGCTGGAGCGCCAGCGTTGCCTCAAGCGTTGCCGCCACCTGCTCGATGCCTGGAGCGGTCAGCGGCTGGAAACGCTCGAGCGCTGCATTGCCCTGCTGCTGGAGGAGGAACGAACGGAGGTTACGGCCACCGAGGCTGTCTCCATCAACATGGAAACGCGCATCGACAACCTGTTCGCCGATCTCAACAAAGACGCCCTGCGTTTTCAGGAGCTCTATTACAACGAGCGCAAACACATCGGCCACCTCGACCAGCAGCGCTGCGCCGGCCTGGCTGAAACGCTCGTGGCGGTGGCCTGAGCCTGCCAGCATCGGCCACACCATTCCCGCTCCCCTCGATGCCCCCTGCTGTCGAGACCACCCCCTGGCGCCGCAGCTGGTACCCGGTGGCCTATCTCAAAGACCTTGAGCCCGGCCGCCCCACCCCCTTCACCCTGCTCGGCGATGACCTGGTGCTCTGGTACGACCAGCCCGCCAGCCAGTGGCGCGCCTTTGCCGATCTCTGTCCCCACCGGCTCGTGCCCCTCTCCCAGGGGCGGCTGAACGCGCGCGGTGAGCTGGAGTGCCCGTATCACGGCTGGAGTTTTGATGGCGCCGGCCACTGCACCGCCATCCCCCAGGCCGATGCCGGCGCCACGATCGACACGCCGCGCAGCCGCTGCCACGCCTACGCCACCGCCTCCGCCCAGGGAATGCTGTTCGTTTTTGCAGGTGATCCAGCCGCTGCCGCCGCCAGCCCCCTGCCGCTGCTGCCCGTGCTGGAGGAGGAGCCGGAGCTCTGGAGCGTGCAGGACACCTTCCGCGATCTCCCCTACGACGCCCTGACCCTGCTGGAGAACGTGCTCGATGTCAGTCATGTGCCCTTCACCCACCACGCCACCGTCGGCAAGCGCGATACCGCCGGCCCCGTGAACCTGCAACTGACCGGCAGCGGGCCGGAAGGCTTCACCGGCCTCTGGCCTGAGGGGCCCCGTCGCGGCACGCTCGGCAGCCAGCACACCACCTTCCTGGCACCGTCGTTGATGTGGCACGACCTCACCGCCAAGGGCTTTGCCCGCATCCTCACGGTGGTGTACGCCACCCCGATCCGGCCGGGTGAATGCCGCCTGTTTGCCCGCTTCCCGTTCCGCTTTGAGTCGGCCCTGCCCCGCCGGCTGTTGAAGCTGCGGCCCGAGTGGTTGCAGCACCTCTCCAACCATGTGGTGCTCGAAGACGACCAGGCCTTCCTGCACTGGCAGGAGCGGGCGTTGCGGGCCCGCGGCGGCAGCGCGGCCCTCGCCCAGGCCTGCCACCTGGCCACCAGCTCCGATCTCTATGTGCGCGCCCTGCACGACTGGGTTGGTCGCGGTGGCGGCCAGCCGTTCGATGCCGAAGCCCTGCCCGGGCGCTTAGGGGAAGGGCCCCTGCTGGAGCGCTACGACAGCCATACCCGCCACTGCCGCAGCTGCCGCGGCGCTGATCGGCGCCTGAAGCAGCTGCAGCCCCTGCTCGCTGGCCTGGTGCTGCTGGCCCTGGCGGCGGCGGCCTGGTGGGGTGCCTCGCTGGCGGCGGCCGTCGCGCTGCTGCTGGCTGCCGCGGCGGCGGCGCTGTACTGGCAAACCAACCGCTGGCGGAGTCAGTTGCGCTCGGGTCAGCCGGTGCCGCCGCGTAATCGCTCCTGACGACGGCCGCGCCTTTGGCGCCCGTTCAGGCCTGCACCACCGGGATGTCATCCAGCCGGGTGGTGGCGGCGCGGGAGAGGCGCTCCCGCTTCATCGCCCAGGCCGGCCGCAGGCCACAGGAGGCCCACTGGACGGTGCCACGGCCATAGCGGCGATTGAGCCCATCGACCGTGGCCATCAAGGCCTCGCGGCGACGCTGCTGGTCGGGCGGCAGGGGGGCAAACAGGTGGTGCTGCAGCCGCTCCTCGGGCTGCAGGTTCTGCAGCAGCACACCCGCCTTCTGCAGTGGTTTGTGGGGCCGCAGCAACCGTTCGGCCAGGGGCAGGGCGGCGGCGAGCAGCACGGCCGTGTCGTTGCTGGCCAGCGGCAGGGTGACGGTGGCGGCCTTGCTGTAAAAACTGGTGCCGTTGAACGGGCTGCTGCGCACGAACACCGTGATCGTGTCGCTGCGCTGGTGCTGGCGGCGCAGCTTCTCGGCGGCGCGGCTGATGTAGGTGGCGATCGCCTCACGCAACTGGGGCAGCTCGCGGATCGGTTCGCTGAAGCTGCGGCTGACGCAGGTTTCCTGCTTGGCGGGCGGCACCGCCACCAGCGGTAGGCAGCTGCGGCCGCGCAATTCCTGCTGCAGGCGCAACCCCACCACACCGGCCTTGGCCCGCAGCTCACCGCTGGCCAGCTCGCGCAGCTGCAGCGCATTGGCCACGCCGCGCAGGCGGCACCAGCGCGAGAGCTTGCGGCCGATGCCCCAGACGTCTTCGATGGCGACAGCCGCCAGCCAGGGGTCGGGATCGGCCACGGCCCCCAGATCGAACACGCCGCCGTGGCAGGGGTCCTGCTTGGCCAGCTTGTTGGCCAGCTTGGCGAGCACCTTGGAGGGGGCAATGCCCACCGCCACCGGCAGCCCCAGGTGGCGGCGCACCTGCCGGCGCAGGGCCAGGCCCCAGGCGCTGAGATCGGTGCTGGCAGGGCTGTCTGCAGCAGGACGGTCTGCGCTGGGGCGGTGCAGGCGGCCGAAGGCCTCGTCGATCGAATAGACCTCCAGCTCCTCCACCCAGGGTTCGAGGGTGGCCATCAGCCGCTGGCTCATGTCGGCGTAAAGGGCGTAGTTGGAGCTGCGCACCACCACGCCGAGGCGTTCGAGCTCGCGGCGCACCTGGAAGTAGGGCGTGCCCATGGCGATGCCCAGGGCGCGGGCTTCGGCGCTTCTGGCCACGATGCAGCCGTCGTTGTTGGAGAGCACCACCAGCGGCCGGCCGATCAAGGAGGGATCGAGCGCCGCCTCGCAGGAGGCGTAGAAGTTGTTGCCGTCGATCAGCACGGTGGCCCAGGTCATCGGCGCGCTCAGAGCGGGTGGATCGCGTGGATGGCCACGCCCCAGAGGCGGAGGTCGTCGGCATCGCTGAGCTCCAGGGGCGGATAGGCCGGGTGGGCGGCCTCCAGCCGCAACCGGCCCCGGTGCAGCGCCAGGCGCTTGAGCGTGAAGGCCCCCTCCAGCACCGCCACCACGATCCGTCCCGGGCGGGGCTCGACGCTGCGATCGACGATCAGCAGATCACCGTGGTGGATGCCGGCGCCGGTCATCGAGTCACCGCTGACGCGCAGGAAGAAGGTGCTGCTGGGGTGGCGGATCAGCTGCTCGTTGAGGTCGATGCCCACCTCCACATAGTCGTCGGCCGGCGAGGGAAAACCAGCCGCCACCGACTCCACCGCCAGGGGCAGCGCCAGGCCGCGGCGAGCGGGCCGCAGCGGGCCGAGCAGCTCCAGCGGGTCAGCAGCGGAGTCGGGGCGGGGCTCAACCGACATGGGCAGGCAGAGGCGGGCTCCCAACCTTAGTGCGTTTGTACTATTCGCTTATCGAGCTGTGGTCGCTGCGGGCGGATCAGTCCTTGCCCCCTTCAGTCCTTGTCCCCTTCAGTCATCGTCGCCTTCAAGCAGCAGCTGATGGAATTCGCTGTACAGCTCCTGTTGCTCGCCGCTGGCCGCCCGCAGGCTGCGCAGCGGTCCCTGCCGCTTGGTGGTCGCCGCTGGGCCTGCCGGGCCGGCTGCAGGGGCCACGCCCCGTTCGCGGCGCTGCTGCTCCTGGCGGTTGCCCTCCAGTTCCTGCAGGCGCTGCAGCAGGTGGGGGGGCACCGTGCCATCGGGGCTGGCCCGGATCAGCTCACGGAACAGCTGATCGGGATCCTGCTCGGATTCGATCGGGTGGAGCCGCGCGGCCGCGCGGCCGGTTGGTTTGGCCTTGGCGGGCGGCGCCGGCAGCGGTTGGGGCAACTGCCGGCCCAGTTGCTGGAGGCGCTCCAGGCTGCGCGAATCGAAGCTCATTCAGGGCAGTCCAGCGTGTCGCGGGTGACGCGGCCGGTGACGGGATTGGTGCCGGTGGCGCTGGCGCAGAGCTTCTTGAGCACATCGGCCCGCAAGGGCACGTTGGTGAAGTCGGCGCCGTCGATCGCCACTTGATCGAACTTGGTGTTGAAGGCGAAGGCATCTTCCAGCACGGCATCGCGCAGGTCGGTGCCTTCCAGCACCGCCGAATCGAGCGTGGCCTGGCGCAGGTCGGCGCCGCGCAGGTTGGCGTCCTGCAACTTGGCGCCGAACAGGCTGGCGCCGCGCAGGTCAGAGCCGGAGAGATTGGCCTCGCGCAGGTTGGTGAGGTTGAAGGTCACCCCGTTCAGGTCGCTGTCGTGGAAATCGGCGCCGATCAGCACCTGTTTGGCGTAATCCATCGCCGCGTCAGCGGGGGCCAGCGGCCAGCCCACTAGCAGCAACAGGCCCAGGACCAACGAACCCAGCAAGGCGGCCATGGCAACGGTGAGACAGAGAAGGGAACTCTAGAAAGAAGAGGTCAGACCATTCCATGGGAGCGCTCACGCCGCAACAGTCGAAGAATCGGCGGCGGATTCCGGGCCAGTGGGCCGAGCAGCGCGCCCTGCGCCTGTTGCGCAGCCGCGGCTGGCAGCTGTTGGCGCGGCGCTGGCCCTGTCGCTGGGGTGAACTCGATCTGGTGGTCGCCAAGCCGGGACGCCTGCTGCTGGTGGAGGTCAAGGGCCGGCGGCGTTGCGGTGCCGACGGCTGGGGTGTGGCGGCCCTGGGTCCGCGCAAGCGAGCCCGGCTGGCCCGCGCCTGGGCCTGCTGGCTGGCGGCCCATCCACAGCGCGACACCGAGACCCTCGAAGTGGTGTTCGCCCTGGTGCCCCTGCCACCGGCGCGCGGAGCGGTGCGCTGGTTGCGGCTGGATCAATGGTCGTGAGCGACCAGGCGGCACTCTGGAGGTGTTGCCCCGCCCGCTGCCATGACCTTCGCGGCCCACCGAGCCCGCAAGCGCTTCGGCCAGCACTGGCTTAACGATGCGGCCGTGCTGCGACGCATCGTGGCCGCCGCCGACCTGCAGCCGGGCGAGTCGGTGCTGGAGGTGGGGCCCGGCCGCGGCGCCCTGACCGAACAGTTGCTGGCCTCACCGGCGGCGCTGGTGCAGGCGGTGGAGCTCGACCGCGACTTGGTGGTGGGCCTGGCCCAGCGCTTTGGCGTTGATCCCCGTTTCAGCCTGCTCGAGGGCGACGCGCTGGCGGTGCCCCTGCCCGCCGCCACCAAGGTGGTGGCCAACATTCCGTACAACATCACCGGCCCGCTGCTGGAGCGTCTGGTCGGTCGCCTCGAGAAGCCCATCGCCGTTCCCTACCAGCGGCTGGTGCTGCTGGTGCAGCAGGAGGTGGGCCAGCGCATCCGGGCCCGGCCGGGCAGCAGCGCCTTCAGTGCCCTGAGCGTGCGGATGCAGCTGCTGGCCCATTGCCGCACGGTCTGTCCGGTGCCGCCCCGCTGCTTTCAACCGCCACCGAAGGTGCACTCGGAGGTGATCGTGATCGAGCCGCTGCCGCCGGCGCAACGGCTCGATCCAGGCCTCGCCGCCGCGGTGGACAGGCTGCTGCGGCGTTGCTTCACCAGCCGCCGCAAGATGCTGCGCAACAGCCTGGCCGGCCTGCTGCCGCCCGAGGAGCTGCTGGCCGTGGCGCTGGAGGCGGGCATTGATCTGCAGCTGCGTCCCCAGGACCTGGCCCCGGAGCGCTGGGTGGCCCTGGCCCGCCAGCTGGCTGATGGAGGCCCTGGCCCATCTCCTCACTGACGCCGGCGCCAGGACAACAGGTGGTTGTGCTCATGGGCTCCGAGATCACCGTTCCTAGGTTGAGATCACAAGGGAGAGATCCCATGACGACACGAACCAACAGCGCCCCTGGCCAGGGGGTGATGGCCCTCAAGCAGGTCCGGGAGCTGGCCGGCGCCGACCCCCGCTTCGCGGAGGCCCTGGCCCATGCCCATTCCCCCCAGGAGGCGGCTGAGCTGGCAGCGGCGCAGGGCGTCACTGTCACGCCGAACGCCCTCTGGCGTAACCGGGGGCGGTTGCTGGACGGCGGACTGCCCACCTGGCGCGGCTGAGCCCATCGCTTGACTGACGCCGGGGCCGGCGGGCTTGAATCGGGCGATACCCGCCCCAGCCCGCGCGCCACCGATGGCCGATCTGCACGTTCAGGCCCCGGCCAAGATCAACCTGCACCTGGAAGTGCTCGGCCTGCGGCCCGACGGTTTCCACGAGCTGGCGATGGTGATGCAGAGCCTGGATCTGGCCGATGAGTTGGCCCTGAGCGCCCGCACAGATGGGCTGCTCCACCTGGTCTGCGACCAGCCCGCCCTGCCGACGGATGGCAGCAACCTGATCCTGCGGGCCGCCGAAGCCCTGCGCCGCCGGGTGCAACGGCCCGAGCTGGGGGCCGATCTGGCCCTGGTCAAGCGCATTCCGGTGGGCGCCGGCCTGGCGGGGGGCTCCAGCGATGCCGCCGCCACCCTGCTGGGCCTGAACCAGTTATGGGATCTGGCGCTGACTGGCGACGACCTGCAGGCCCTGGCGCAGGAACTCGGCTCCGATGTGCCCTTCTGTCTGGCTGGCGGCACCCAGCTCTGCTTCGGGCGGGGCGAGCGACTGGAGCCCTTCAGCTCTGCGGACCTGCCCAACTCCGCTGTGCCCAACTCGGCCCTGTTCAACTGGAGTGTGCTGCTGATCAAGGACCCCACGGCGAGCGTCTCCACCCCCTGGGCCTATGGCCGTTGCCGCGAACTGCGCGGCGACTTCTACCTGGAGCGCGAGCTGGATTTCGAAGAACGCCGCCAGAGCCTGCGCCAGGGTCCCTTGCTGGCCGCCCTGGCCGGGGAGCGACCATTGCCGCCCCTGCGCAACGATCTGCAGTCGGTGGTGGAGCCGGAGCAGGCCAGCGTGCGCCAGGGCCTGGCCCTGCTGCGCCAGGCCGATGGCGCGCTGGGGGTGGCGATGAGCGGCTCGGGGCCCAGTCTCTTTGCCCTGTTTGCGGATCCAGCGGCGGCCGAAGCGGCCCGGGCCCAGCTGGCCGGAGCACTCCAGGCCGAGGGGTTCGAAAGCTGGTGTTGCCGCTGCAGCAGCATGGGAGTCCGCCTTGATCGCGACGCCGCCTGACGATGAGCGATTCACGCCCCTCCCCAGCTACCCCAGAAAGCCTGGCTGAGCCCGCAGAGAGCGGCGAGGTCAAAAACCGACCGCGCAAGGGGCCGCTCAGCTTTCTCTCCGGAGCGCTCACCAGTGGCCTGTTGGCCTGGGTGTCATTGCAGCTCAGCCAGCGGGTCGTGGTTTATTACGCCCTGCATCCGCCCCAGTTCAGCAAGCCCTTTGCCCAGAGCATCGCCACGGCGATGAAAACCCTGGTGGTGGGGATGAGCTTCCTGGCCACCTTCACCTTTGCCTTTGTCGGCCTCGGACTTTTGGCGGTGTTCATTCGCAGCTTCACGCCGGCTGGTCGGCAGGAGGCTTCCCTAAGGTCCACAGAAGAGCAACGCTCAGGATCCGCATGACCCCCCACGACCTCGGTCTGCTCGCGCTGCTGCTCTCGCCGGGGATGCTGCTGTCGGTTCTGCTGCTCGCCACCTTTGCGGCCGGGGGCTGAACGGCTCCCGGCGCCGGTGCTACTGGCCTGAGATAAGTTGGCCGCTCCACCGGCAATCGCCGGGTCCGCACCCTCCCCGTGGCTGAGACGCTCCTCTTCAACGCCCTGCGCGATGCCATCGACGAGGAGATGGCGCGTGATGACACCGTCTGTGTGTTCGGCGAGGACGTCGGCGAGTACGGCGGTTCCTACAAAGTCACCAAGGACCTCTACGAGAAATACGGCCAGTGGCGGGTGCTCGACACCCCGATCGCCGAGAACAGCTTCACCGGCATGGCCGTCGGCGCCGCCATGACCGGCCTGCGGCCGATCGTGGAAGGCATGAACATGGGCTTCCTGTTGCTCGCCTTCAACCAGATCTCCAACAACATGGGGATGCTGCGCTACACCAGCGGCGGCAACTACACGATCCCCACGGTGGTGCGAGGCCCCGGCGGCGTGGGCCGCCAGCTCGGGGCGGAGCACAGCCAGCGCCTGGAGGCCTATTTCCACGCCGTGCCCGGCATCAAAATCGTGGCGGTGAGCACCCCCACCAACGCCAAGGGGCTGATGAAGGCCGCCATCCGCGACAACAACCCCGTGCTCTTCTTCGAGCATGTGCTGCTCTACAACCTCAGCGAGGAACTGCCCGAGGGTGATTACATCTGCGCCCTCGACCAGGCGGAGGTGGTGCGCGAAGGCCGCGACGTCACGATCCTCACCTACTCGCGCATGCGTCACCACTGCCTCAAGGCCGTCCAGCAGCTCGAAGCCGAGGGCGTCGATGTGGAGCTGATCGACCTGATCAGCCTCAAGCCATTCGATCTCGAGACGATCACGCGCTCGATCCGCAAGACCCACAAGGTGATGGTGGTGGAGGAATGTATGAAAACCGGCGGCATCGGTGCTGAGCTGATCGCCCTGATCACCGAGCACTGTTTCGATGATCTCGATGCCAAGCCCCTGCGGCTCTCCAGCCAGGACATCCCTACCCCCTACAACGGCGCCTTGGAGAATTTGACGATTATCCAGCCCCATCAGATCGTTAAGGCCGCCACCCAGCTCAAGACCGGCGTTTTCTGAGATGGCACGCCCACAGGGGTGGTTCGCCCTGATCCTGGCCCTGGCCATTGCCGCTGCTGCGGTGCTGGCCTCCTTCCCGCTCCAACTGGGCCTCGACCTGCGCGGCGGCAGCCAGCTCACCTTGCAGGTGATGCCGGCCGGCGCCATCACCCGGGTGGAACGGGAGCAGCTCGAAGCCGTGCAGCTGGTGCTCGACCGGCGGGTCAACGGACTGGGTGTGGCCGAATCCACCCTCCAGACCGTCGGAGACGACCAGCTGCTGCTGCAACTCCCCGGTGAGCAGGACCCCACCCGGGCCGCCAAGGTTCTCGGCAGCACCGCTCTGCTGGAATTCCGTGCCCAGCGGCCAGGCACCGAGCAGGAGATGCAGGGGCTGCTACCGCTCAAGCGCCAGGCCGAGGCGGTTCTGGCGCGCCTCGAGGGCCGAGGCCGCCAGGATCCAGCCCCGGCTTCTCCGCCGGGACAGGAGCCTCCACCGGCTCCCGCCTTTCCCAGCGAAGAGCTCGGTGCCGCCCTGACCAGCCTCGGGGTGAGCGTCCCCGAAGGAGCCAGTGAGGCCGAGCAACTCACGGTCCTGCTCGATGAGGTGAACCGCCGGGTCGTGGCTCTCTATGAACCGGCGGCCCTCACCGGCAAGGATCTGGTTACCGCCGGCCGCCAGCAACGCACCAATGGCCCCGGCTGGGACGTCACCCTGGGCTTCAACCAGCAGGGCGGTGAAGCCTTCGCCCGACTCACCCAGACCATTGCCGGCAGTGGCCGCCTGCTGGGCATCGTGCTGGACGGTCGCTCGATCAGCGAGGCCAGCGTCGGCCAGGAATTTGCTGCTGCCGGCATCGCCGGCGGAGCGGCCAGCATCACCGGCAACTTCAGCGCCGAAGAGGCCCGCGACCTCGAAGTGCAGCTGCGGGGAGGCTCGCTTCCCCTGCCGGTCCGGATCATCGAGGTCCGCACCGTCGGGCCCACCCTCGGGGCTGAGAACGTGCGCCGCAGCCTGATCGCGGCCCTCTCCGGCCTGGCCATGGTGGCGGTGTTCATGGTGGTGGTCTTCCGGCTGCCAGGTGTGGTGGCGGTGATCGCGCTCGCCCTCTACGCCCTGTTCAACCTGGCGATCTACGCGCTGATCCCGGTCACGCTCACCCTGCCGGGGATCGCCGGTTTCATCTTGAGTGTGGGCATGGCGGTGGATGCCAACGTGCTGATCTTTGAGCGGGTGAAGGAGGAGCTACGGCGGGGCAACACCTTGATCCGCTCGATCGACACCGGTTTCTCCCTGGCCTTCAGTTCGATTCTCGACGGCCACCTCACCACCTTGATCAGTTGCGCGGCCCTGTTCGGTCTCGGCACCGGCCTGGTCAAAGGGTTTGCCGTCACCCTGGCGATCGGCGTGCTGCTCAGCCTGTTCACCGCCCTCACGGTGACCCGCTCCCTGTTGCGGCTGCTGATGACCTACCCCTCGCTCAGGCGCCCGACCTACTTCGTACCCGCTGGCCAGCTTCCGGCCTGACCGTTCCTTCCCCCAATGGCGCTGACTGGCCCCTTGTTTCGCATCAACCGCTATCGCCGCCTCGCCTGGTCGGTGTCCTCCGGGTTGTGCCTGCTCAGCCTGCTGGGTCTGACGCTCTCCTGGCTCAACCCGGCGATCGGGGCGCCCTTGCGTCCTGGCCTTGACTTCACCGGCGGCACCCAGATCCAGTTGCAGCGCAGCTGCGAAGCCGCCTGCAGCACGATCGAGCCCGATCAGCTGGCCCAGGCGCTCAGGGAACTGAGCCTGCCGGCTGAGGACTCCGTCCGCTCGCCCAACCTGGATTCCGCCGCCATCCAGCTGCTCGATGAGAACCGCACGGTGGTGCTGCGCCTGCCGGTGCTCTCTCCGGCCCAGACCCAGGCCCTGATCGACGGCCTCGGCGGCGTGCTCGGTCCCCTCCAGACCAGCGGCACCGAGGTGAACACGATCGGCCCCAGCCTGGGCCGGCAACTGCTCAACGCCAGCATCGCCTCGTTGCTGGTCAGCTTCACCGGCATCGCCCTCTACATCAGCTTTCGCTACAGCCGCCTCTACGCCTTTCTGGCCCTGCTCTGCCTCGCCCACGACGTGCTGATCACCACCGGTCTGTTCGCCTGGCTGGGACTGCTCAGTGGCCTGCAGGTCGACAGCCTCTTCGCCGTCGCCCTGCTGACGGTGGCCGGCTACTCGGTCAACGACACCGTGGTGGTCTTCGACCGGATCCGTGAACGTCAGCGCGACCTGGCGGCGCTCTCGGTCGAGGACCAGGTGGATGATGCCGTCGCCGTCACTCTCACCCGCTCGGCCTACACCACGCTCACCACCCTGTTGCCCTTGCTCGCCCTGATTTTCTTCGGTGGCAGCACCCTGTTCTGGTTCGCGATCGCCCTGTCGGTGGGCATCAGCGTGGGCAGCTGGTCGAGCATCGCCATTGCTCCCACCCTGCTCGCGGTGATCAGCGGCGGCCCAGCGGTGCCCGAGCGGAGCCCCGGATGAGGCCCAGGCCCCTCATCCCCGTTCTGCTTGTGGCCCTGGCGTTTTGGGATCTGCGCCTGGAGTTGCGCCTGCTTGGCGATCACTTCACCTGGACGAGCCTGGGTGCGGCCATGGGTCAGCATCCCCTGGCCATCGCGGTGCTGCTGCTGGCTCCGGCACTCTGGCGCCGCCACGCGCTTCCTAGGTGATCCCTAATCCCTAGCCGCCGGGCTGGCTCCAGCGATCCATCACCTGCTCCACCAGCACCCGCTGGCAGATCACCTGCAGCACCACGGTCAGCGGCAGGGCCAGCAGCACGCCGGGCAAGCCGAGCAGGGCTCCGAGACTGAGCTGGGCCATCAGGGCCACCGTTGGCAGCAGGTTGACGGTGCGGCGCAGTAGCAGTGGGGTGAGCACGAACGCTTCGAAGTTCTGTAGCAGCAGCCGCAGGATCAGCACCTGCACCAGCTTGGCCGGTGAAATCAGCAGGGCCACCGCCAGCGGCAACAGGGTGGCGGCTGTGGGGCCAATGGTGGGAACGAAGGTGAGCAGGCCGCAGACCAGGCCGCTGAGCAGGGCCAGGGGCAGCTGCAACAACGCCAGACCGGCCCAGGTGAGGGCGAACACCACCAGGGCGGAGATCGTCATGCCGCCAAGCCAGCCGCCCACGGCCTGGCGGCAGTCATGCAGCAGCCGCTGCAGGTCAGGCCGGCAGAAGCGGGGGCAAGCGGCGATCAACAACTGCTGATGGCTGCGGGGATCGAGGGCCAGCAGCAGGGCCAGCAGACCCATCAGCACCATCTGGACCGTCGTGTTCGCCGTGCTGCCGGCCACGCCGAGCAACTGGGAGCCCAGGGGCTGGAGCCGCTCCCAGCGGCCCGGATCGAGCAACAGCTGCTCCAGGTTCTGCAGGCCACGGAACTGGCCGGCCAGCTCGCCCAGCCGCTGCAGCAGCACGGGCACCAGCTGGGTGAACTCATTGGCCTGCTGCACCAGTTCGGGAAGCAGCAGTTCCGACACCTTCCAGCCGATCAGGCCCAGCACCGTCAGCACCAGGGCGAGGGCGGCGGGCCGGTTGAGGGGCAGCCGGCGGCGCAGCAGCGTCACCGGCACATCGAGGGCCACGGCCAGCACCACGGCCCCGAACAGAATCAGTAGCACCCAGCGCAGTTCCCAGAGCAGCAGCCCCAGCACCACCAAGGCCATCACCCCCAGCAGGGCGCGGCTGTTCATGCGCTCAACCGCTGCCGTTTCCAGGGATCGAGCACGTCATGGATCAGCACCTCCCGGACCACCACCTGCAGGCAGACCGCCAGGGGCAGGGCCAGCAGCAGACCCAGGGGTCCGAACAACACCGTGAACAGGAACTGGGCCGAGAGGGTCAGGCCGGGGAGAAGCTTGAGCTGGTGCTGCATCACCGAGGGGGTGATCACGTAGCTCTCGAGATGCTGGATCACGATGTAGAGCCCCAGCACCGCCAGGGCCTTCCATGGGGCATCGAGCAGGGCCACGGAGATCGGAAACACCGTGCTCAAGGTGGGCCCGACGTTGGGAATGACGTTGAGCAGACCGGCCAGCAGGGCATTGGCCACCACCAGCTTCACCCCCAGCAGCATCAGGCCGATGCCTGAGAGCAGAGCCACGCAGCAGGAACTGATCAGCACGCCCACCATCCAGTTGCTGAGGGCAGAGCCGCAGAGATCGAGCACCCGCCTGAAGCGGCGCCGATAGAACGACGGAACCAGCAGCACAGCCACATCCCGGTAGGCCGTGGGCTGCACGGCCACCATCAGGCTCACCGCCACCACGAACAAGAGCTGGATCAGGCCACCGCCGAGGTTGCCGGCCAGGCCCAGCAGGCGGCTCAGGCCGCCACCCAAGCCGCTGGCCAGGGCGGCGGTGCCCTCACTGCTGCCCGGCAGCAGCTGCTGCAGCCAGCTCAGATCCAAGGCGGCGTTCTGACTGCCGTAAAGCATCTGGGCGCCATGCCTGAGCGCCCCGCGGCCCATCTCAAGCAACAGCGCCGCCGCTGCCGGCACCTTGGTGATCAACTCACCGAACTGGGCGGCGAAGGGGGGGATCAATACGGTGACAGCCAGCACCAGCAGCACCAGCAGGCCACTCAGGCTGAGCAGCAGGGCGATCTGGCGGCTGCAGCGCAACTGCTGGCCCACGAAGCCCACCAGGGTGCAGATCGCCATCGCCAGGATGATGGCGGCGAACACCTGGACCACCACATCGCGCAGGCTCCAGAGCAAGGCGATGGCGGCAATCGTGCCGGCCAGTCCCAACCAGTTGCCGAATTTCAAGCCCCTTCTTGCTCCGCCTCCTCTGCGGGCGCCTCGGTGGCTGATTCGCCGGCTGATTCCTCTTGCCCGGCGAAGCCGAGGCCGTGGCCGGCCGCGTAGCGATCGGCGAAGCGCATGAACCGAGCGAAATCGTCTTCGGTTTTCCAGGTGAAGGTGGCTTCGATGGCGCTGGCTTTGCCGTTCACGAACCGTGCATTGACCTCGCGGGTCACCAGTTCGCCTTCCTCATCGAGCAGGAACATGCCGGTGATGTCACCCATCGCCTCCGGTGCCAGGGCCTCGGGTTCCTCGAAGACAAACAGGGCCTGGCCGGTCCGTCCATCGCGGGAGCGGGTCAGGCGGATATCGGGAACAACGGGCTCATCCACGCCACGAAAGAACTGAATCGCAGTCATCGGAGGTGGCAGCAAAGGCTGATCCTAAGCAGCGCCACTGATCTGGCCCTTCTGCAGCAACAGCTCGGCGGCCTCAGGTTCGCAAAGCGTCATCAGATCCAGCGACTCGCCAGCCATAGCCTGTTGTTTGGCGGCTTCGTGATCGTAACAACGGTCGTAATAGTCCAGCATCTGGCGGCAGGCGGCGGCCCAGTCCTCCGCCGCAATCGCCTCCAGGGCCAACCGGGTCCGCTCCGGTCCCAGCCGCCGGGCGATCCGGGTCGTGGCCTCGGCCAGGGCGGCGCCGTTCTGGCTGCCGTACACCGCCACGAGCCGCCGCACGCGCTCGTCGAGGGGGCGGCGCAGCTCCAGCCGCGGTGCTGCCTGCATCTGCCGCCAGAGGCCGGCGGGGATCCGGCAGCGACCCACCTGAACACTCTCGGCCTCAAGCCAGATTGGGCCGGCAGCCACGAGGCCAACGAGCCTGGCGGCCAGGCGATTTTCGAAGTGTTCGGTGCTCGGCTGGGGCGGCAGGCCGAGGCCGCCGAAGCTGCTGCCACGGTGATGGGCCAGGCCCTCGAGATCCACCACGCCGACGCCGCGGCGCTCCAACTCCAGCAGCAGGTCGGTCTTGCCGGTGCCGGTGCGTCCGCCCAGCAGCCGCAAGGGCCAGGCTTGCTCGAATTGGGCCAGCACCCAGTGGCGATACACCTTGTAGCCCCCTTCCAGGAGCAGAACCGGCAGGTCGATGGTCTCGGCCAGCCAGGCGAGGCTCGCTGAACGCAGGCCACCGCGCCAGCAATGGAGGCGCAACGCAGCGCCCGTTCCGGCCTCGCCCGCGGCACCGGCCTGGAGGGCCCTTAGGCTTTCGCCCAGGTCGGCCAGGCGCGGACCCACCCGGGCCAGTCCCAGCATCACGGCCTGCTGACGACCCCGTTGCTTGTAGAGCGTGCCGATCTCGGCCCGCTCATCGTCGCTGAACAGGGGCAGGTTGTGGGCGCCGGGGATGTGGCCACGGGCGTACTCGGCGGGGCTGCGGGCATCAACGATGGGGCCGGCCGCGGCCAGGAAGGGCTCGATCGCCAGCCGCTCCGCCACCACCCGACCCCGGACCGTCCTGCCCTGACATAGTGGGCCAGCGCCAGCCCCGATCCAGCCGGCTGAACGTCATGATCTCAGGACCCTCCGCCACCAGCACTGTCAGTGCCGAACAGTTGTTGGAGCGGTTTTTGGCCGGCTCCAACAGGCAGCGCCGCAGCCTTCTGCCCCAGCTCGAAGGGCGAGCTGGGGAGGTGCGACCGCTGCTGCTTGATGGCCTTGGTGGTCTCGATGCCACCGGCGACGACTGGGCCGCTGGCGCCCTGATCCAGCTGTTGCTGCGCGATAACGACAGCCTGGCAGCGGCATTCCTCTCCCGCTATCCCCAGGGCTGGCTGGAGGTGCCGAGTGCCGAGGGCATCGATTACGAGCCCCTGCAAAGCGCCCTGATCCAGCAACGCTTCGAGGAAGCCGATCGACTCACCAGTGCCCTGCTCCGCCGCCTCGCCGGCCCAGCTGCGGAGCAGCGGGGCTATGTCTATTTCAGCGAAGTGCCGGCGATCAGTGCGGTCGATCTGGTCAGCCTCGACCGGCTCTGGGTCTGTTATTCGCTGGGACGCTTCGGTTTTTCGGTGCAGGCACGCCTGTTGCGCAGCGTCGGCGGGCGCTGGCCCCTGCTCTGGCCGAAGCTGGGCTGGAAAACCGGCGGCACCTGGACCCGCTATCCCTCCGGGTTCACCTGGTCGCTGCAGGCCCCTGAAGGCCACATGCCGCTGATCAACCAGCTGCGCGGGGTGCGCCTGATCGATGCGTTGCTCTGCCATCCAGGTTTGCAACAGCGCCAACCCAGTTGAAGCCTGAGTTGTTAGGTTCAACTTCAGTGATCAAAGCAGTGAATGCCCCGGCGTTTGATCACCCCCCCACCAGTTCGCTGGACCGATTTCATCATTCCCTCCACCCTCCAGCTCGGCCCCCTGCTGGAGTTGCTGCTGGAGCCCATGGCCAAGTCAGCGAATCTGGCGGATCTGCATCTGGGCCTGCAGGAGGCCCTGGTGAATGCCGTGCGCCATGGCAATGGCAACGACCCCAACAAATGCCTGCGCATTCGCCGGATCCTCTCGCCCCGTTGGATCATCTGGCAGATCCAGGATGAAGGCCTCGGCGTTCCGCTTGATCGCCGCTGCGCCGACCTTCCAGCCAGCCCGGAAGCCTGTTGCGGCCGGGGTTTTTTCCTGATTCACCACTGTTTTGATGATGTGCGCTGGAGCGGCCGTGGCAACCGCTTGCAGCTCGCCTGCCAGCGCCGCCGTTAACAACAGCGGGTTTTAACGGCTGGTCTCAACGGCCGTGGCTGGGGCAGCCCGGGTCCTTGAGATCCCCCTTCAGCCAGGCCAGACCATGTTCAAGCAGGGCGATGCTCCGCGCCTGCCCGTCACCGGCCAGTCGGTTAGGGGAGCTGTCGGCGCTGAGCAGTTGCACCAAGGCCGCCGCGATCTGCTCGGCGCCACGGCGCGGTTTCTGAGCTTTGAGCGCATGCCAATCGCGCTCCTCGATCGCCAGCAGCCTGTGCAGCTCCTCGGCCAGCTCCCGGCTGCCCTCGGGCCAGGGCCGGTTGGCTGGGGCGACGGCTGGAGGGGAGGTTTCAGGGAGGAGCGTCACTGGACGCGGGGGGGCAAGGGGATCCATCCTGGCGCCATGCCCCATGGTTTGCGCACCCGAACCCGGCTCAACCGTCCCGATGGCTGGTTGCACAGCCTCGCGTCCCTGCTGGCGGTGGTGGCCCGTGGCGAAAGGCTCGGGCCTCGCGACACCAGCAGTGCGGCCCGCCGACTGCGTCAACGTCTGGAGCTGGGCCAGCGGTTGCTGGATCCCCTGCCTCAGCCGCTTCGCAGCGGTTTGCGCGAGGGGCAGGCCTTCTGGAAAGCCCTGCGTTGGGGCGGCGGCGGCATGCTGCTGGCCTGGTGGCTGCTCGGTCGCTGAAATCCTGGGCCGCTGGCCGATCAGGCGGCGGCTTTGCTCGCTCTCCAGACCCGGGTCATGAAGTGGGTTTCGGCGCGAATGGCCCCGAAGCCGGCCTGCTCGAGCCGCCCCTCGATCCGATCACCGATGTAATCGCGGTAGTAGGGCTCGTGGAACATCCGCCGGAAGTTCTCCATCGCCGGCATGAAGTCAGGGGAGTCGGCCATCTGCACCGAATCGGCCAGCACCAGGGTGCCGCCGGGTTCGAGCACGCGGAAACATTCGTCTATCACGTTCTGGCGGGCCTCGCCGGGCAGCTCGTGCAGCAGGAAAATGCAGCTCACCGCCTGGAAGCTGCCGTCGGCGAAGGGCATGGTCTCGGCATTGCCCTGCACCAGTTGGGGCAGTTCATCGGGCAGCTGGGACAGGCAGCGGTTCGCCTCGCGCAGGTAGGCGGTGGAGAGATCCAGGCCCACCAGCTGAACACCAGGCAGGGCGGCGCGCAGCTGGCGCAGGGTACGGCCGGTGCCGGTGGCCACATCCAGCACCCGCAACTGGCCGGGGCTGCGGCCGCTGAAGGCGCGCAGACCCCGCTGCAACGGCGCCAGCAGACGGCGGCGCATCGGATCGGCCGTGCCGTTGAACAGGATTTCCACCTGCAGGTCGTAGAGGGCGGCGGAGCGATCGCTCAGGTAGCCGTCGGTCTGATGGTGGAAGTTCTGGAGGTAGTAACTGGGGAAGTCAGCAGGATCGATCGTCTCGGGCAGGTCGCGCACATCGCGCTGGCTGCGGCGGTTCCAGATGTTGGGCAGATCCAGCCAGACCAGCGGGTAGCGGGTCGCCCAGTCAAGCCAGGGGGCATCAAAGAGCAGGGAGGAGGGGTAGATGCCGCGCTCGGCGTCCTGCCAGTCGACCTCCAGCAGCCGCTCCATCGAGCTGCGGAACTGGTCGAGCAGGCCCGGTGGCAGTGGAATTGTCTGGGGAACGCTCTGGGGCGCCATCAACTGCAGCAGCTGGCTGCTGGCTTCCTTATGGGCCAGGCCCACCAGGCTTTTGCCCTGCTGCAGCGCCTGGTAGGCGAATTTGCTGACCGGATCGGACATCGGCTGGATCGGAGGCCTGAACCTGAATGGGCGTCATCCATTCCAACGGATCGCAACCGGTGCCGCGAGGGTCAGACTTTCTAGAAGGCGAGACGTTGTAGGGGGCTAGGCGTCGTAGTAGAGCCTGAATTCGTGGGGGTGGGGCCGCTGGCGCAGCTCCTGGACCTCTTCTGATTTAAGTGCGATCCAGTGCTCCAGGAAGGAGGCCTCGAACACACCGCCATCGAGCAAGTAGGCGTTATCGGCCGAGAGAGCCTCCAGGGCCGCTTCAAGTGAAACCGGCACGGTGGGAATCCCGGCCCGCTGCTCGGCTGTGAGCTCAAACAGATCCTGGTCGATGGCCTCGCCCGGGTCGATCTGCTGGCGAATGCCGTCGAGGCCGGCCAGCAGCAGGGCGCTGAAGGCCAGGTAGGGATTGGCCAGGGCATCACCGCTGCGGAATTCGAGGCGTTTTGCCGCCGGTTGGCTGCCGCTCAGCGGGATGCGCACGGCGGCGGAGCGGTTGCCCTGGGAATACACCAGGTTCACCGGCGCTTCGAAGCCCGGCACCAGGCGCTTGTAGCTGTTGGTGGCGGGGTTGGTGAAGGCCAGAAAGGAGGGGGCATGCTTCAGCAGCCCGCCGATGTACCAGCGGGCTGTCTGGGAGAGGTTGGCGTAGGTCCCTTCGCCGAAGAACAGCGGTTGGCCGCCCTTCCAGAGGCTTTGGTGCACGTGCATGCCGCTGCCGTTGTCGCCGAACACCGGCTTGGGCATGAAGGTGGCGGTGCGGCCATATTTTCTGGCCACGTTGCGCACCACGTATTTGTAGGTCTGGACGTTGTCGGCCGCTGTGATCAGCTCGGCGAAGCGAAAACCCAGTTCCTGCTGGCCGGCGGCGCCCACCTCATGGTGGTGCTTTTCGATCGGCAGCCCCAGCTGGGCCATGGTCAGCAGCATTTCACTGCGGATGTCCTGGAAGGTGTCGTTGGGAGCGACCGGGAAATAACCCTCCTTGCTGAGGATTTTGTTGGCCAGGTTGCCGCCTTCCTCGAGTCGGCCTGAGTTCCAGCCCGCTTCGATTGAATCCACGCTGTAGAAGCAGCCACTGGCGCTGGAGTCGTAACGGACGTCGTCGAACAAAAAGAATTCCGGCTCCGGGCCGAAGAAGGCCGTATCAGCCAGGCCGGTTGCATCCAGGCAGGCCAGGGCCTTGCGGGCGATCGAACGGGGGCAGCGCCCATAGGGCTCGCCGGTGCGCGGGTCCTGGATGGAGCAGATCAGGCTGAGGGTGCGGTGCCGGCAGAAGGGATCGATCCAGGCCGTCGCTGGATCCGGCACCATCGCCATATCAGATTCGTGGATCGACTTCCAGCCCCGGATCGAAGAGCCATCGAAGGCGATGCCGGCCGTGAAGCTGGCGGCATCCAGCAGGTCAGGGGCAATGGTGAGGTGCTGCCACTTGCCGTGCAGATCGCTGAATTTGAGATCGATCAGCTCGATCCCTCCCTCCCGCACCTGGGCAAGAACGTCGCTGCTGGAGCTGGGCATGGCAGGGGAAGGGGCGAGCGGGGGTGTTGGCCTGCGGTCATTGTGAAGACCACCGGACGGGGGGCGTCAATCCGGGGAAATCAGGCCGAAGGGGCTGCGTAACCCTTTCTGTCAGGTTCTTGAAATCCCATGGCTGGACAGGGTTCTGGGCAATCCCAGATGCTAGTTTCCGTGCAAGGTCTATCGATCTCCCTGTCATGCGCGACGCCATTACCGGCCTGATTGGTCGGTATGACCAGCTGGGGCGCTACTTCGATCGCGATGCGATCGAGCGGATCTCCGGCTATTTCTCCGAGGCTCAGGCGCGCCTGGCGGCCGCCGAGATGATCAACCGTGAGGCCGCCGAAATCGTCCGCGAAGCCAGCCAGCGGCTGTTCGCCCAGGATCCCGAGCTGTTGCTGCCCGGCGGCAACGCCTACACCACCCGCCGGCTGTCCGCTTGCCTGCGCGACATGGACTACTTCCTGCGCTACGCCAGCTACGCGCTGGTGGCCGGGGACCCCACCATCCTCGATGAACGGGTGCTCAACGGCCTAGACGACACCTACAAGAGCCTGGGTGTGCCCACCGGCCCCACCGTGCGCAGCATCTCCCTGCTCGCCGATGTGGTCAGCGAGCGGCTGGCCGAGGAGGGCCTCGGCGATGCCGATCTCGCGCGCATCCCCTTCAACCACATGGCCCGCGGTCTTGCCGTGGTCAACGTTCGGGCTCGCTAGGGCCTGCAACGGCTGAATGCCGCCCATCCGCCCTTGCCTGGCTGGGTAGTCTTCAACTTCTCTTCCATTCGCGCCGCTGGCCTTGGTCTCCCAGTCCCCCTCCGCCCCCGTCAGCGACCGTCATCGCCTCTCGGTCGGACCGATCGCCACCCCGGAACGGCTGCTGCTGGGTCCAGGCCCTTCCAATGCCCATCCCACCGTGCTGGCCGCCCTGGCGCGCAGCCCGATCGGTCACCTCGATCCGCTCTACATCGAGCTGATGGGCGAGGTGCAGGAGCTGCTGCGCTACGCCTGGCAGACCGACAACCGCCTCACCATTCCGATGAGTGGCACCGGCAGTGCGGCGATGGAGGCCACCCTGGCCAACACCGTTGAACCTGGCGACAGCGTTCTTGTTGCCGTCAAGGGCTACTTCGGTCTGCGCCTGGTGGACATGGCCCAGCGCTACCGGGCCGAGGTTCACACCATCGAGCGGCCCTGGGGGGAGGCCTTCACCCTGGCGGAAATCGAAGCGGCGCTGCTGCGCCACCAGCCGAAGATCCTGGCCATCGTCCATGCCGAAACCTCCACGGGCGTCTGCCAGCCGATGGAGGGCATCGGCGAGCTCTGCCGTCGCCACAACTGCCTGCTGCTGCTCGACACCGTCACCTCGCTCGGCGCTGTGCCGGTGTATCTCGATGCCTGGGGCGTCGACCTGGCCTACAGCTGCAGCCAGAAAGGCCTCAGTTGCCCCCCCGGCCTCGGACCCTTCAGCATGGGGCCCCGCGCCGAGGCCAAGCTGGCGGAGCGCCAGGGCAAGGTGCCCAACTGGTACCTCGATGTCTCCCTGCTCAACCAATACTGGGGCAGTAACCGGGTCTATCACCACACGGCGCCGGTCAACATGAACTTCGGCATGCGCGAAGCCCTGCGTCTGCTGGCGGAAGAGGGCCTGGAGAACGCCTGGGCCCGCCATCGTCAGAATGCCGAGCGGCTCTGGGCAGGGCTTGAGCGGCTGGGGCTGGAGTTGCATGTTCCCGAGCCCCTGCGCCTGCCCACGCTCACCACGGTGCGCATCCCTGAAGGCATCGACGGCAAGGCCTTCAGCCTTCACCTGCTCAACCGCCACGGCATCGAGGTGGGTGGCGGCCTGGGCACCCTGGCCGGCAAGGTCTGGCGCATCGGCCTGATGGGTTACAACAGCCGCGCCGAGAACGTGGATCTGCTGCTCAATCTGCTGGAAACGGAGTTGCCCGGTTTTCGCTCCTCCCAGCCGAGCGATCAAGGCGCTGTTGCCGTCGCCGCCGCCTGAACCAGCCTTCCAGCAGCGTGGCGGCTTCAGCGCCGAGCAGCCCGCCCTGCACCGCCATGGTGTGGTGGGCGCTGGGGTCTGTCGCCAGGTTGAGGCAGCCGCCGAGCCCCCCACGTTTGGGGTCGGCCGCGGCAAACAGCACGGTTCCCATGCGGGCCTGGATCAGGGCGCCGGCGCACATCGGGCAAGGCTCCAGGGTCACCAGCAGGGTGCAGCCGTTGAAGCGCCAGTCGCCGCGCAGCAGGGCCGCCTGGCGCAGGGCCACCAGTTCGGCGTGCCCGAGCGGGTCCTGGCGGGTCTGGCGTTGGTTGGTTCCCCAGCCCAGGCAACGGCTGCTGCCATCGAGCACCGCCGCCGCCACCGGGATCTCGCCCCGTTCACCGGCCAGCGCCGCCAGCCGCAGCAGTCGCTCCATCCAGAGCTGCCGCCATCCCGTGCCGAATTGAGTGGGAGTGAGCACGGTCTGGAGCACGCCGGTGCACGGGCCCGTTCAGGCTGGCATTTCGCCAGAGTGCGCTCTCGCTTCGGCCAGGATTCCTGCCGCGCCGACCAGCAGAATGAAATCCCAATCCGCCCTGCCCTTGGCTGTGACGCCTGATTTAGGTCGGGTGCTGGACCCCCTTCCCTTCGCCTCGCCCGGTGCGTTCGATCCCGGCCTGGAAGCCTTCCTGCAGGAGGCCGCCCACCACCTCTGCCGCTGGTTGGGAACGGCGGCTGATCGTCCGCCCCTACCGGGGCTCAGCCTGCTGCCGGAGGTGGAGCCGCAGCTGCTTGGCGTTAGTGGCGAGCGGCTGCTGGCAGATCTGCAGCTGCTGATGGAGGGCTCCTACAACCCCGGCCATCCCGGTGCCCTGGCCCACCTCGATCCGCCGCCGCTGACCTCCTCGCTGGTGGCGGATCTGGTCTGCGCCGGCCTCAACAACAACCTGCTGGCGGAGGAGCTGTCGCCAACCCTGAGCCGGCTGGAGCGCAGCCTCTGCGGCTGGCTGGCCCGCCGGGTCGGCCTGGGCGATGGCGCTAGCGGTGTCCCGGCCAGCGGCGGCAGCCTCAGCAACCTGATGGCCCTGGTCACCGCCCGCCACAGCCGCGGCCTGCAGACCTGCGGTGAGGCCGTGGTGATCGGCAGTGCCGATCTCCACGTGTCGATCGACAAGGCGCTGGTGGTGATGGGCCTGGCTCCCGAGGCCTTGCGCCGCCTGCCTGTGGACGCGGCGGGCCGGCTCGATCCCGGCCAGCTTGAGCGCGAACTGATCGAACTGGAGCGGCGGGGCAGGCCGGTGATCGCCGTGGTGGCCAGCGCCGGTACCACCGTGCGCGGGGCGGTCGATCCCCTGACTGCCATCGCTGCGGTCTGCCGCCGGCACGGGGTCTGGCTGCACGTGGATGGGGCGATCGGTGGGGTGCTGGCGCTGAGCGAGCGGCACCGCGAGCGGGTGGAGGGAATCGGCCTGGCCGATTCGATCACTTTGAACCCCCAGAAGCTGCTGGGAATCACCAAGACCTCGTCGCTGCTGTTGCTCGCCGATCCCGGCCTGCTGCCGGCCACCTTCGCCACCGGGCTGCCCTACATGGAGCCGAGCTGGGGCCCCTGCCATGGAGGCGAATCAGGGCTGCAGGGCAGCCGCAGCGCCGAGATTCTCAAGCTCTGGCTTGGGCTGCGCCAGCTGGGTCTTGAAGGCATCGACCGGCTGATCGAAGCGGCGATCGGCCGGCGCCGGCGGCTGCGCAGCGCGCTGGAAACCGCCCTTCCCCAGGGGGCCCTCAGCCTGCTGAGCGGGCCTCTCCACCTGCTGGCCTTCCGGCCCGCTGGCTTGGACGCCAGTGCCAGCGCTAGCTGGTCGGCCCAGTGCCGCGCCGATCTGATGGCGGAGCAGCTGATGCTCTCGCGCCCGCTGTATCACGGCCATCACCACCTCAAGGCCGTGCTGGGCAATCCCCACACTGGAGAGGCTGAACTGGAGATGCTGGTGGCCGTGGTGAAGCGATCCCTGCCGACGATCGCCGCTCCGAACGCCGCTCCGAACGCCGGCATCGGGGCTGCCAGCCTGGGTGCGGTTGGAAACGACAACGGCGCGAGGGTTTCCCATGGTTGAACCGAATGTCAGGGGCCGCTGGGTGGCGATCCTGACCGGAGCGATCTCGATCCTGATCGGGGTGCTCTACCTCGGGCTGATCACCGTGCTCGACGCCCGCGGCCCGCTCCTGCCCCCCCCTCCCGAGGCCCTGGGCGTGGTGGCAGCTGCGGATCCTTCCGCCGTTGCAACGGCTCCACCACCCGCTGATAAGCCGCTTCCAGAAAGCTCTTCAGGGCTCCCTCCCGCCGGTTGAGGTCGTACTGGCGGCGCACCACCTCCTGCAGACCGCCGTCTCCCCAGTCCTGGTCCTGCTCGAAATAGGTCAGCACGCTCTGGCCGGCGATACGGGTCAGCCAGGCGGCACTCACCCCCTGGACCACCTTGCTGAGGGCCAACGCCGGCAGGTTCAGCGTCAACGCTGAGCCGATCAGGCCCAGCCCTCCCTTGATCACGCCGAGGCCGGCCAGGCTGCGGCCCACCGAAAGGGCCAGCTCCTGGCCACTGGCGCGGGAGATCTCAACGCCGTAGACCCGGCCGATTTCCATCACCATCTGGGCGTTCACCGCCGCGGTGCCAAGCAGGTCGACGACCGGCAGGGGCGTGACCACCAGCACCCCGGCGCCGATCCACATGTAGCGCTCGATCAGCGTTTCGCTATCCCGCCGCCGTTGGCGCGACAGCATCTCTCGGCTCGCATCACCGAGGCGCCTGCTCTGCAGCAGGATGTTGTCGGCGATCAGCTCCTCGCCGTCCTGTTTGAGCACCGTGGCCAGACGCTGCAGCAGAGCTTCGATCTCCGGAGCGGGCTGGAGCGGTTGACCGCCGGGCCTCGGCACCGATTGGGGCGCGGCACTGGCGGGGATCACGTCCCCCGCCTCGATCCGGCCGGCGGTTCGTTGGCGCAGCAGCTGCAGCAGGCGGCGCTCTTCCTCGTCGCCGCGCAGATCACATTTGTTGAGCACGAGGATCAGCCGCTTGCCCAGGCCGGCGAGGGCCTCGAACACCTCCAGTTCCGTGGCCCGCAGATCCCCGTCCACCACCAGGATCAGCAGGTCGGCCCGGGCGGCCCGCTGGCGGGCATTGGTTTCGCGTTGGCGGCCATCTGCGCCTGCTTCGAGAATGCCCGGCGTGTCCACCAGTTGCAGCCCGCGGCGCAGACCCTTCAGCCGCAGCTGGTAGCTGTGGCAATCGGCCGTTGAGCCCATCGGCGCCCCCACCTCCCCCACCACTTCGTTGAGCAGGGCGCGGATCAAGGAGGTCTTGCCGGATGAGCCTGCGCCGAACAGCACCAGCACCAGGTCGCCGCGGGCCAGGTCGGCTTCCACCTGCTCCCGTTCCTGGCGCAGGACTTCCTTGGCGACGTCGTCGCGGACGCGCTCCAGCATCTGGTCGATGGCCTGCAGGTTGCGCTCCGCCGCCTCCTGGCGGCTGGCGAGCGGTTCACGTAGCGCTTGGGATGACACGTTCCGGCGGCGCGGCCCGCGCCAGGCCAGCAGCCACGGCCAGGCCAGCCGCAGGGCCAGCAGGCCGCCAGCTCCGATGATCAGCAGCAGCACCGGACCCACCAGCCAGGCGGGCAGCAGGACGTTGAGCTGCCAGAGCAAGGTGTTGACGGCCTGCAGCAGCAGGGAGAGAGCCACCACCGCCAGCAGGGCGGCTCCGAACCACAGCCAGGGACGCAAGCGCCGCATCAGGGTCCGGCCGCCTTGGCCTTCAACGCGCTAGCCGGCACCGGGCCGGAGGCGCGGATGATGTCGCTCCATAGCGCGGCAGCCACGGCGCTGGAGCCAGCGGTGGGCTTGTTCTGATCATTGCCCAGCCAGATGCCCATCACCCAGTGGCGCCTGGGCTCATAACCCACATAGACCAGATCGCGCCCTTCGTTGGTGGTGCCGGTCTTGCCGCCCTCCTCCCCGCCGAGGGAGGCGCCGCCGCCGGTGCCCGCGCGCACGACGCTGCGCAGCAACCCCTGCATCTGCTTGGCATGCTCGGGTTTGAGCACGGGCCTGGCCGGGCTGATCACCCGATCAGGGGCCTCCTGGCGCTCAAGGCAGCGGGCACTCTCGAGGCCGCCGCAGGTTTCGGCGTCGGTGAGGCGGCGGATTGTGCTGGGGGCATGCCAGATTCCGCCATTGGCGACGGCCCCGTAGGCGGCGGTGAGCTCGATCAAGCGCACCTCGCTCTGACCGAGGGCCAGGCCGGGAACCGCCTCAAGCGGCGTGCGGATGCCCAGGTCTTCGGCCATCTGCTTCACCTTTTCGAGCCCCACCTGCTGGGCCAGGCGTAAGGCCGCGGTGTTGCTGCTGACCGCGAAGGCCTGGCGCAGGCTGAGGTTGCCCCGGCAGGAACTGGTGAATGTCTGACCTGCCCAGGTGAGGGCATCGCAGCGAATGCCGCTGCCGGGCGCCTGGCCTTTCTGCAGTGCGGCCAGGTAGGTGAACAGTTTGAAGGTGCTACCCGGCTGGCGCAGAGCCATGCTGGCCCGGTTGAACTGGCTGCGGCGGTAGTCGCGGCCGCCGGCGATCGCCAGCACCCCGCCGCTGCGCGAATCGAGCACCACCACCGCCCCCTCGTCGACGCCGGCCGGGGCGCCGGAGTCGAGCCTGCGCCGCAACCGTTGTTCCACCACCTGCTGCAGCGCGGGGTCGAGATGGGTTTCGACCAGGAAGTTGCCTTCGGCGGCCACATCGGCTCCCAGCAGATCCTCCAGGTCGGCGCGCACCTGATCGGTATAGAAGGGCGCCGGTCGGCTGCGGCCGGCCCGGCAGGCGTTGGCCCCGAGCTGAACCGGCTGGCGCCGGGCCTGGCGGGCACGGTCGGCGCTGATGCGCCCGGTATCAGCCATTTTCAGCAACACCCCATTACGGGCTTTGAGCGCGGCCTGGGGGTTGCTGCAGGGATCGTTGCCGTTGGGAGAAGGCAGCAGGCCCACCAGCAGGGCGGCCTCCTCCAAACTGAGCTTGGCGGCAGGCTTTTCAAAAAACGAGCGGGCGGCATCTTCGAAGCCCCAGCCCACCCCCAGATAGACCCGGTTGAGATAACTCAGCAGCAGGTCTGCCTTGCTGAAACGCGCCTCCAGCTGCAGGGCCACGAGCAATTCCCGCCATTTGCGCACCAGGGTTTCCCCCTGGCCCACCTGTTCGGGATAAAGGCTGCGGGCCAGCTGCTGGGTAAGCGTGCTGCCCCCCTCCAGCACCCTGCCGCCCAGCACGTTGGTGACCAGGGCCCGGGCCGTCCCGATCGGGTCGACGCCGGGATGCCACCAGAAGCGACTGTCCTCACTGGCCAGCAAGGCCTCCACCAGCACGCTCGGATAGCCGCTCAGGGTCTTGTTTTCGCGGTGTTCGCTGGATTCAGGGGAATTGAGCGGGCGGTTCTGCCGGTCGTAGAGGGCCAGCGGGCCGCGCACGGGCGCCAGGCTGCCGCGCACCGGCACCCGCAGCAGGGAGAGCCCCAGCAGGCCGACCCCGGCGATGGCGGCGGCAGCGGCCGCCAGGCTGGCGCTCGCCGCGAGTCGCAGCAGGCGCGGCCTTGATCGGCTCTGGAAAACCAGCTCCGGCAGGCCCGGCTCGGAGGGGGGGCCAAAACGCAGCGCATCACCGTCGCGCAGCAGCAGTTGCCGGATGGGCCGGCCCTGCCAGTAGAGGCCATTGGTGGAGCTGTCGTCACGGATCAGCCAGTCCTGGCCGACCTGCTCAAGCAGGGCGTGGCGCTTGCTCACCGCCGGGTGATCGATGCGGATCTCCAGCTGGCTGTCGCGGCCGATGCGGTAGAGGCCGCCGTGAAGGCTGATCCGGCGGCTGGCCCGGCCCGGCTGGAACACGTCGAGCAAGGCCTCGCTCGGCGGGGCCGCCGCTGGCAGGCCCTTGTTCAACCTCTCAACGCCCAGCACGGCGCTGGCCCTCCCAGAAATCGAGGGCCAGGAAGAGCACCGCCAGGTTGATGGCCACATCGGCCAGGTTGAACACCGGGAACCGGATCGGCACCAGATCGAGAAAATCCACCACCCCGCCCAGCCGCCAGCGATCGAGGCCATTGCCCAGGGCGCCGCCCAGCAGGCAGCCCACTCCCAGCGCCTGCCAGCGCCGCAGGGCACTCTGGCGTTGGATCCAGATCACCAGGCCGACCGCCACCACAAAGCTCACCAGCCCCAGCACGGCGGTGGCCTGGCTGAACAGGCTGAAGGCGGCGCCGGTGTTGAACAACAACCGCAGGCGCAACACCCCGGGGATGAAGGCTCTGGGGACCGCCTCACTGAGCGCGTCCACGGCCCAGAGCTTGCTGAGCTGATCGAGCAGCACAACGACCACGGCCGCCAGCCAGGCGATGCGTCGGCCTCGGTTGGGGCTGGCTGTCATTAGGGGATGGCTGTCATCAGGGAATAGCTGGCTTCATGATTCGACCAGAAGGAGTTTGCGCAATGGCACCGCCAGCACGGCCACGGCACAGCAGAGAAGTGCCTGGGGCAGGAGTGGTCCGAGGCTGTAGCCGATCAGCAGATCGCCCAGGCTGTCACCCCAGCGGCCGGCCAGCCCACCGATCAGCAGGTTGGCGATGCCAGAGAGCTGAATCACCAGCAGGCCCAGCAGTGCCGCCCCCAGCAGGCGCAACAGATCGCCCATTCCCTCCTGGCGGGCGAGGCGGCCGGTCAGCCAGCCCGCTGGAACGAAGCCAGCCAGATAGCCGAAGCCTGGATCCAGCAGATAGGCCAGGCCGCCACCGCTTTGAAAGACCGGCATCAACAGCAGCCCCAGGCTGAGGTAGGCCACCGCTGCCAGCAGGGCGGGCCGTGGGCCGCAGACCAGGGCAGTGAGCAGCAGGGCTGGCACCTGGGCGGTGACGGGCAATTCCTGAAAGATGACGCCACCCCCTGAGGCCGGCAGCGGAATGAAGGTCTGAATCAGACCTCCACTGATGATCAGCAGCAATCCGACAACGGCGCCGCTCCAGTTGGCTAAGGCCCGCACACGCAGAGACAATGGTTCTCTCCATCCTGCTGTAGTGGAGAGTCACGGAGCGTTTTTGATGATGGCTTCTGCGGATCTTGAGCACCCCACCCCCCTGAGCATCGGCGCCAGGGTGCGTTTGAAGCTGCCTCCCGACTACCTCAAAACCGCCGATTCCAGGCCGATGCTGCGGCCTCCCGACCTGGTGGATGTCGGTGAGATGGGCCAGGTGACGGCCCTCAAGTCGGGCAACGAGCTGGCCGTTCGCTTCCGCCGCGGCACCTTCCTGTTGCGGGCCGATCAGCTCAGCGTCGCCGAGAGCGAAGAGCTCAGCGGATGAGCAGACCAGACCCGCTCGGCGGCTGAGAGGGCCTCGGCTGGACCACAGAGACTGAGGCTGGGCCCAGCCAGCAGGCTGCGGGCGCAGGTCCAGAGATCGCCTGGGGTCAGCTTCTCGGCGCGGCGACTGGCCTCATCCGGGTACGTCCACTCCAGACCGTGACCCAGCACCAGAACTTGGCGATCGGCAATCTGACCGCAGGTCTGACGGCCCGCGGCGACCAGACCCCGGTATTTGGCCAGAGCCAGCTGCCATTCCGTGTCGCTCAGCGGTTGATCCAGCAGCCGTTGCCATTCCTGCAGCAACTGACTGGTGGCTTCAGCGGCTCGCTCCGCCGAGCTGGAGAGATGGAAGACAAAGGGGGCCCCGCCGCGTCGCGCCGGCAGGTGAACGCCGACGTCGTAGGCCAGGCCCTGCTCTTCGCGCAGGGACACGAACAGGCGACTCGACATGCCGATGCCCAGATGGCACTGGAGCAAGCGCAGGGCCAGTGAGCGGGGATCGCCGAGCGGAACCGTGACGGCTCCCAGCATCAGCACCAACTGTTCGGTGTCCTGGGCCTCACAGGCCAGGGAGGCGACGCTGCGCCCGGCAGGCCCGGGTGCCATCGCCGGAGCAGTGGTGGGCCAGCCATCTCCGCTGGGCTCGAGAAGGGCCCGCAGCTGGGTTGGCGGCTGACCGGCGATCACCAGCACCGCTCCCTGGCGGCCGAGTTGGTCGGCGGCCTCCAGCAACTGGGGTCGCCCCAGGGCGGCCAATTCCTGGTCCACCCCGAGGGGGTCATGGCCATAGGGACCGTCGCCATAGAGCTGGTGGCGCAGCAGATCATGGGCCTGCTGGAAGGGGTCCTCCCGCTGGCGATTGAGGGCCTGGAGGTTGAGCTGGCGCTCCAGGCTGATCTGGTCGTTGGCCAGCCAGGGGTTGCGCACCATCGTCTGCAGCAGGGGCAGCAGGGCCGGGCTGTCGGCACTGGCGCACTTGAGGCTGATCAGCAGGCCGTCTTCCGACGCCTCGCAGCGCAGCTCATCGCCCAGACCTTCAACCAGATCGGCCAGGGCCTCACCACTGAGGTCACCGCAGCCCCGGCTGAGCAGTCCGGCCAGCAACTGGGCGCGCCCCCGTTGTCCGGCGGGGTCTCCAGAGCTGCCGCCCCGGATCAGGAGCTTGACGGACACGATCGCCGGGCCGGGCCTTTGAATCACCCAGACCGGGCAGCCGCCTTTCAGCGTGAAGCTCTCCGGCTCCGGCAAGCGGGGGGTGGGGGCATGGCTCATGCCGGCAAGACAAGCAGACGGCAGGCCAGGTCGGGATCCAGTCGCGGCAGCATCTGCTCCTTGAGCCGCTCCACGCTCCAGCCGGCGAGTAGCTCAAGTGGATGGTTCAGCGGAGTCAGCCGCCCCCAGAGGCCCTGGTGGCCGGTCAGGCCAGCCACCGAGGAGGCCGATTCCAGGCCGAAGCGATAACCGTTGGAAACCAGGCGCCGCGCGCGCTCCAGTTCCTGCTCGGTGGGGAGCTGATCGGCGAGCTCACGCAGCACCTTGGCGATCTCGGCTTCAACCTGGTCGGCCTGCTCCGCCTCAAAGACGGCTTCGAGCATGGCCAGGCTGCCGGCCTCCAGCACGTTGAGATCCAGGTCGATGCTCTCGACGATCCTGAGGTCTTCCCGCAGCCGTTGCACCAGCCGACTGCGCTTGCCCTCAGCCAGCAGGGTGGTGAGCAGGTCGGCGCCGGCAATGGCGTCGAGATCGGCTGCAGCCGGAAACTCCCAGACCATCAACAGGCGGGCAGCCTCAAGCCGTGGTAGACGCAGGTCGTGGCGGCCGCTTTGCAGGTGCAGGCTTGGAAAGGGTGCACCGCCCGGATCCTCGATCAGATCGTTGGCGGCGGGCAGAGTGACCAAGGCACTGGCGGCCACATGGCGCTCCAGCTCCAGCGCCCCGACCGCACCGGCCATCGCCAGGCTGCAGTTCTCGGCCCGGTAGCGCCGCCGATGGAACTGGGCCATCCGTTGCGGGTCATGGTCGAGCAGGGCCTGGCGGTCGCCGAGGATCGGACGGCCATAGGGATGGCCGGGACAGGCCAGGGCCAGCAGCCGCTGAAACGCCACCTCTTCAGGCTGGTCTTCGCTCTGGGCCAATTCCTCCAGCACCACCTGCTTCTCCATGCCGAAGTCGTCGGCATGGAGGCGGGGATCAAGCACCAGATCCAGCAGCAGGTCGAGGGCTTCGTGGGCCGCTTCCGGTGGAATCAGCACGTGATAGTGCACATCGTCGAAGCCGGTGGCGGCGTTGCTGCTGCCACCGAGGGCCTCGATGCGCCGATCGAATTCACCGGCGGCGAGCTGGCCGCTTCCCTTGAACACCATGTGCTCAAGGAAGTGGGCGATCCCCGACTCCTCAGCTGTTTCGGTGCGGCTTCCTGCCGCACACCAGAAATCCAGGCAGACCACCGGCGCCTGCTCCTGGTCGACGCTCACCACACGCACCCCGTTGGCAAGGTTGGAGCTGTGGGGCGCCGGGAAGATCTCGGGCGATTCGGCTGGAAGCGGCAAGTGGGGAACTGTGCAGGCAGAACCTGCAGGCATGGGAGGATCTGCATTCTGCTGGCTGAAGCAGCGTTCGTGACCAGAACCGCTCCCCACGCCGGAAGCATCCACCCCTTGGTGGATGCCCTGGCTGACCAAATCCGCGAGAGCTGGAGCAGCCTGCCGGGGTTAGCTCCCCTGCCGATCGCTCCAGACCTCGAAGCGATCAGCGGCAGCCTCGATGGCGAGAAGTTGTTCATCCGCAACGAGTTGAAGCAGTGCCGGGGCCTGCGCAAACTTCACCTCGAAACAGCCCGGCTCGGTGCCGGTCTGCAAATCCTTCACTGCGTGTTTTTCCCGGATCCCCGCTTCGATCTACCGGTGTTCGGTGCCGACATCGTCGCGGGCCCGGCCGGTGTCTCCGCCGCCATCGCCGATCTTTCGCCCACCGGTGCCACCCTGCCTGCCGGCATCGTCACTGGCCTGGAGGCGTTGCCGGTCCACCCGTTCAGCCAGCCGCGCGAGCTGCCGGCCTGGGGCACGATCTTTTCCCCTTTCGTGCGCTTCGTGCGGCCGGTGACCCCCGCCGAAGAGGGCTGGTTCATCGAGGAGGTCAAGGGGCTCCTGGCCGTGCTCGGCAAGGCCGTGATTGAAGGCAGCGAGCAGCCCCCAGACCACGCCGCTAGCCTGAATCGCTATCACGGGCAGCTGTCGTATTGCCAGCAACAGAAACGCAACGACAAGACACGACGGGTTCTGGAGAAGGCGTTCAACCCAACCTGGGCGAACCGTTACATCGAGGAACTCCTGTTCGACGACCCGAGCCCGCCGCCGTCCCTGGGGCCTGGTGGCAGCGTCGCTGGCTGATCGCTCTTGTTGGGCTACTCGTGCTCGGCGGCGCTGGGGCCCTGGTCTGGAAGCAGGGCCAGCCATCGGCCCCGCCTGCGCAGGCGGCCCTGCCCAAACCAGTGGTTCCAGCCGAAGCCGTTTCGGCCCTCGGCCGGCTTGAGCCAGCCGGAGATGTGCGCAAGCTCGCCGCCCCGATCACCGGCATCGGCGGCAGTCCCCGGATCACCGCGTTGCTGGTGCAGGAAGGCGATCGGGTTGTGCCCGGCCAGCTGCTGGCCCGCTTTGATAACGGCCCTCCGTTGCAGGCGGAACAACAGTTGCTGCGCAGCCGCATTGAGAACCTCAGCCGCCAGTTGGTGGTGATCGAGCGTGACATCAACCGCTATCGCCAGTTGGCCAAGGCAGGCGCTACGGCCGCGGCGGATCTGGAGAACCGCGAGCTGCGCTTGATCGAAGTGCAGGGAAGCCTGCGGGAAGCCCGCGACGAGCTCGTCAAGGTGGAGGCCGATCTGGTCAACACCGTGCTGACGGCCCCGATCGCCGGCACCGTGCTGCGGCTGCAGGCCAGGGTCGGCGAACGGCCCGGCGATGCCGGCATCCTTGAGCTCGGCGCCGGCGACCGGATGGAAGCGGTGGCTGAGGTTTATGAAAGTGACATCAACCGGATCCAGGTGGGTCAACCGGCCACAATCACCAGTGAGAACGGCGGTTTCAGCGGCACCCTCAACGCCAAGGTGATCCGCATCAGCCCCCAGGTGCGGCAACGGGACGTGCTCTCCACCGACCCCACCGGCGACGCCGACGCCCGGGTGGTGGAAGTGCGGCTGAGCCTCGATCCAGAGGATTCCAACCGGGTGCGCAACCTGGTGGGAATGAAAACGATCACCCGTTTTCTGCCGTGAGCGGGCGGGGCTGTTGGGGCCGGCTCTGGGGGGCGCGGGCGATTCCGCTGGCCTGGCTGCTGCTCACCCGCCAACCGGTGCGGCTGGCGGTGGCGCTGGCGGGCATCAGCTTCGCCGGCATCTTGATGTTCATGCAGCTGGGCTTCCGCGACGGGCTGTTCGATGCCAGCGTCACGATCCACAAGGAGTTCGACGCCGATCTGGTGCTGATCAGCCCGCGCACGATCAGCTCGGTCAGCATGTCCGGCTTTCCGAGGCGGCGGCTGGTGCAGAGCCTCGCCGATTCCGAGGTGGCAGGGATCACGCCGGTGAACTGGAACCTGATGATCTGGCGCAACCCAGAAAACCGCAGCACCCGCTCGATTCTGGCGATCGGCTTTGAGCCCAACGATCCGCTGTTTCTCGACCCGGAGCTGAAGATCAAGGCCCAGGCGCTCACCCAGCAGGGCCGGGTTCTCTTCGATGAGCAGTCAAGGGAGGAATTCGGTCCGGTGGGCGAGTGGTTCCGCGAAGGCCGCACCGTTGAAACCGAGGTGGACGGCAAACGGGTGCGCGTGGCCGGGCTGGTGGGCCTGGGCCCCTCGTTTGGTGCCGACGGCAACCTGATCACCAGCCGCGAAACCTTTCTGCGCCTGAGGCCCGGCACGCCGCCCGGGAGCATCGAGGTGGGCCTGATCCGGGTGACCCCCGGGGCTGATCCGGTCGCCGTGCAGGCGCGCTTGCAGGCCCTGCTGCCCCAGGACGTGTCGGTGCTGACCAAGAGCGAATTCGAAGAAGCCGAGAAGGACTACTGGCGCAGCAGCACGGCGATCGGTTTCATCTTCACCCTTGGCGCTGGCATGGGCTTTGTGGTCGGCTGCGTGATCGTCTATCAGATCCTCTACAGCGACGTCAGCGACCACCTGCCGGAGTACGCCACCTTGATGGCGATGGGTTATCCGCTCCGTTCCCTGCTGGGGGTGGTGGCCCGGGAAGGCCTGCTGCTGGCGATGCTCGGCTATCTGCCGGCCTATGGCGTGGGCCAGGGGCTCTATGCCCTGGTGCGTGCCGCCACCAAATTGCCGGTCGAGATGAACACCACCCGAGCGGTGGTGGTGTTCAGCCTGATTCTGGTGATGTGCATGGGCTCAGCCACGATGGCGATGCGCCGCCTGGCCGACGCCGATCCAGCCGAGATCTTCTGATCGGCCCAGAGCTTCAGAACCCATCGCGGCCCCCAACCCTTCAGCCCATGGCCTCCTCCACTCACCGCAATGGATCCCAGGCCAATGGATCAAATTCCGACGGATCCCAGCCCCCGGCGACGGTGGAGGTTCGTGGCCTTTGTCATTGGTATGGCGAAGGGGAGATGCGCCGCCAGGTTCTCGCGGACGTCGATCTCTCCATCCACCCGGGCGAGGTGGTGCTGCTCACGGGCCCATCGGGATGCGGCAAGACCACCCTGCTCACCCTGGTGGGGGGATTGCGTCAGGTTCAGCAGGGCCAAGTGCGGGTGCTGGGGCAGGCCCTGAAGGGATCGAGCCGGGGCCAGCGCCAGCGCCTGCGCCGCCAGATCGGCATGATTTTCCAGGGCCACAACCTGCTGCGTTGTCTCAGCGCCGAGCAGAACGTGCAGATGGGCTCCGACCTGCTGCCGGGTCTGAGCTACCGGGCCCGGCGTGATCAGGCGCGCGAATGGCTGCGGGCGGTTGGGCTGGGCGACCACCTGGCCAAGGCCCCCCACGACCTCTCCGGTGGCCAGAAGCAGCGGGTGGCGATCGCCCGGGCGCTGGCCGCCCACCCGAGGCTGCTGCTGGCCGATGAACCCACCGCCGCCCTTGACAGCCGCAGTGGCCGGGATGTGGTGGATCTGCTCAAAGGTCTGGCCCGCGAGCAGGGCTGCGCCGTGCTGCTGGTGACCCACGACCCGCGCATCCTCGATGTGGCTGATCGGTTGGTGGAAATGGAGGATGGCCGCCTCCGGCTCTCTCCCTCGTCTGCTCCACTGGTGGCCCTGGCCTGATGGCCAGGAGTAGGATGGTTTTTCTATCCCCAAGAACAACGGTTCTCGATGTCGAAACGCAGGAATCTGAAGAAGGAAAAGCAGGAACGCAACCGCTCCTACGCCCGTAAGTTCAAGAAGCGCAAGTTGCGCAACGACGGTCGCGGTGAAGGCGCTGGCAACGGCGTCACCGGCACGGCCAACAACGGCGGCGCCGCCGACTGACCCGCAGACGCATGTTTCCAAGCGTCGTCATCCCCACCTACAACCGGCGACCGATCCTCGAGAAGTGTCTGCGCGCCCTGGAGAACCAGGACCCGGCCGCTTCGGTTGATCGTTATGAGGTCGTCGTCGTTGACGACGGCTCCACCGATGGCACCGCCGAGTGGCTGCGCCAGGAGGCAGCCAGTTTTCCCCATGTGCGCCTGATCGAGCAGGACCATGGCGGTGCCGCTGCCGGGCGCAATCGCGGTGTGGATGAAGCCCGCGGAGACGTGATCGTTTTCATCGACAGCGATCTGGTGGTGACGGCCGGCTTCCTTGCCGCCCATGCCACAGCCCTGGAGCGCCACTGGCGCCAGAGCGGTAACAAACTGTGCTTCACCTACGGCGCGGTGATCAACACCAGTAACTTCGCCGATCCCAGCAGCGAGCCCCACAAGCTCAGCGATCACTCCTGGGCCTATTTCGCCACCGGCAATGTGGCCATCGACCGCGACCTGCTGGAGCGCTCCGGCCTGTTTGACACGGGCTTCCGGCTCTATGGCTGGGAAGACCTGGAACTGGGTGAACGGCTGCGGCGGATGGGCGTGGTGCTGGTGCGTTGCCCGGAGGCCCCCGGCTATCACTGGCACCCGGCCCTGAGCCTGGAGCAGGTTCCCGATCTGGTGCGCCTGGAGCAGGAACGGGCCCGGATGGGTCTGGTTTTTTACCGGAAACACCCCACCCGTCGGGTGCGCTTCATCATCCAGTTCACCTGGCTGCATCGGCTGCTCTGGGAACTGCTCACCGCCGGTGGCCTGCTCAATGAGCGCAGCCTCAGGCCCTTGCTGGCCTGGCTGCTGCGCCGTGGCCATTCCGACCTGGCGATGGAACTGCTGCGCCTGCCGCTCAACCGCATCGGTGTGCGCGCCCTCTTCCGCGAAGCCCGCGCCGCTGGGCTCAGCTGAAAATCAGCCCAGCAAGCGCTTTGGTAGCTTGGGTAGTCCCTAAAAACACCGCACACCTGTCCGTTTCGGGTGCTCAGGCGAATCCCGGCCGCTCCTATCCCCACTCCCACTGGAGCTGGCGATAGAGCTGCTCCGCTCTGATCCCTGGCAGGTGGAGGCGAACCCGAAACCCCACCCCTTAACCATGGCTGTCGTAACCCTCTCCGAAATGATGGAGGCGGGTGCCCACTTTGGGCACCAAACCCGTCGTTGGAACCCCAAGATGTCGCGCTACATCTATTGCGCGCGCAACGGAGTTCACATCATCGATCTCGTGCAGACCGCCATCTGCATGAACAACGCCTACAAATGGACCCGCAGTGCCTCCCGCGCTGGCAAGCGTTTTTTGTTCGTCGGCACCAAGAAGCAGGCCTCCGAGGTGATCGCCCTTGAAGCGGCCCGCTGCGGTGCCTCCTACGTGAACCAGCGCTGGCTGGGCGGCATGCTCACCAACTGGAGCACGATGCGCGCCCGCATCGATCGGCTCAAGGATCTTGAGCGGATGGAATCGTCTGGCGCCATCGCCATGCGCCCCAAGAAAGAAGCCGCTGTGCTGCGGCGCGAACTGGACCGTCTGCAGAAGTATCTGGGCGGTCTCAAGAACATGCGCCGCCTGCCCGATGTGGTGATCCTCGTCGACCAGCGCCGCGAATCCAACGCGGTTCTGGAATGCCGCAAGCTCGATATCCCCCTGGTGTCGATGCTGGACACCAACTGCGATCCCGATCTCACCGACGTGCCGATTCCCTGCAACGACGACGCGGTGCGCTCCGTTCAGCTCGTGCTCGGTCGCCTCGCCGACGCGATCAATGAGGGCCGCCACGGCGACTCCACCGATCAACGGGCCAGCGAAGACGAGGAGGGCTGAGGCCCCGGGGCCGTCCGCCTGGCCGGCCCTCCCTCACCCATCCCATTCCAGCTCTCCTCCCCCTTTCTCTCTTCTCCTTTTCTCCCCATGGCTGAGATTTCAGCAAAGCTCGTCAAGGAACTGCGCGACAAGACCGGCGCAGGAATGATGAACTGCAAGAAGGCGCTCCAGGAAGCCAATGGCGACATGACCAAGGCGACCGAGTGGTTGCGTCAGAAGGGGATCGCCACCGCCGAGAAGAAGGCGGGTCGCACCGCTGCTGAAGGCTCGATCGGCAGCTACATCCACACCGGTGCCCGGGTGGGCGTGCTTTTGGAGCTGAACTGCGAAACCGATTTCGTCGCCCGCGGTGATGTCTTCCAGGATCTGCTGCGCAACGTGGCGATGCAGATCGCCGCCTGCCCCAGCATCGAATACGTCAGCACCGATCAGATTCCAGCGGAGATCGTTGAGCGCGAGAAGGTGATCGAAATGGGCCGCGACGACCTCGCCGGTAAGCCCGACAAGATGAAGGAAAAGATTGTCGACGGGCGCATCGGCAAGCGACTCAAGGAGCTGGCCCTGCTGGATCAACCCTTCATCAAGGACAGCTCGATCACGGTGGCCGAACTCGTCAAGCAGGTGGCCGGCCAACTCGGTGAAAACATCCAGGTTCGGCGTTACACCCGCTACACCCTCGGCGAAGGCATTGAGGTCGAGCAGAGCGACTTTGCTGCCGAAGTGGCTTCAATGGGCGTCGGCACCGCCTGAGCACCTCCTGAGCTCCATCGCGCCTGAGCACCTTCGCCTGAGCCCTGCCCAGCCCTCTCCTCCTCCCCCCATGGCCTTGGATTCCAGAGCCACTGCATTGACGGAGGCCACCGACCAGCTTGAGCGGCTTTCCCAGCGGCTGCTGGAAGGCAACGGGGCTTTGTACAGGGATCTGGCCCTCTACCTGCAGGTGCTCAGGGAAGGCCTGCCGATGGCGGTGCAGCAGGCCACCTTCCATGTGGCCACCCAGCTGGTTCCAGAGCGTTATAGTGCCCTGGCTGAAGGCCGGCGTCAGGAGCTGCAGCAGCGCTTGGCTGAGCTGGTGAAGCGCTGCGGTTGCTTGCTCACCCTGGAGCAACTGGTGGTGCTCGGCCAGCAAGTGCGACGGGAGCGGAGGCGCCAGCAGCGGCGGGAGCAACAGCGGCTGATGGCGTCGATGCTGGACGGGGGCGATTCAGAGACGGCTTCCTCGCCTGCGGCCCAGGCTCCCTTGCCACCGGGTTCGGTGCGGCTCGGCCTTGATCTGCCCCTCTCCGCTGAGTTGTTCGCCTCGGGCCTGCCGGGGCTGGCGGGTCTCACCGACCTGGCCACCCTGGTGGGACCGATAGGTGCCTCAGAGGCCAGTCGCTCCAGGGCGGACGTTGCCGTTGACGACAGCGACGACGAGGGCCTAGGCGACGAAGACAATGACGACTCAGGCGATGACGATGAAGACGGTTCTGACGACGACGACTCTGAAGATGACGACTCAGACGTGGTTGAAGTCCTAACCGCCGAACTGCTGGGAGAAACGGAGGCTGAGCTCGAAGGACAAGCGGAGAGGAAGGCTGACGATCAGGAAGGAACGCCAGGGAATGGGGAGACCACCGAAGCGATCGAGCCCTCGCTTGTGCCCCGGCAACCGCTTGAGCTGCTCAAGTGGTGGGACTCCCTCGATCGGGCCCTGGAGCGGCGGCTGCGCAACCTCTCCCATGCGATCAATCTCGACCTGCTTCGCCTCGGTCTGACCCGCAGCTTGCTGCCGATCAATCTTCTCGACGCCGTGCTGGCCGGTCAGGTTGAGGCGATGCCTGCCCCAGCCAACCTGTTGCGGCTGTCGTTGCCCTTTGGCCCTGACGGCATGGCCGGCCAACTGGAGGCGATCGGTTTGCTGTTGCGCAGTGCTGATCTGGAGTTCGATCAGGCCCGTCTGCGCACCTGCCGCCGCCGGTTGGAGCGCAGACGGCAAGATGTGAGCAAAATGGCCCGGCAGTATCGCCACTGGCAGCGGCGGGCCCGGTCGCTTGAGGCGGAGCAGCAGTGGTTGGAAGACAGCCAAACCAACCTGCCGACTCCTCCCTGAGCCGCTCCCCCCAGCCTGGGGCCGACCAGCCTCTGGCAGGCAGGATCGCGACCTTGCAGAAGGCCCTGGAGCTGGAAGCCGCGCGCGGTTTCGCAGATCTCGAAGGCCGGCGGGAGCGCTTCAGCAGCTTCCTGTCGCGCAGCTGCCACGAGCTGGCCGCAAGGCCTGCTTCACCCAGCCTTGATGCTGCCCTGGCCGCCCTGGCGGCGGAATTCAGCGCCTACGCCAAGCTGAGCCTCAGCGCCCGGCAGAACCTGGTGCGGCGCTGCCGCGAGCGGCTGCATGGCCTGCGCCGCAGCCTGGAGCCGGCAACCCCCTTCGCCCCGCCGCGCCTGCGCCTGGCTGCGAGCCAGACCGTGAGCCAGACCAGAGCCACCCCGCTGGCCGCGCCGATCGGGCCGGACACCCCCTTGGCCGCAATTGCCGGCATCGGCCCCAAGACCGCCACACGGCTGGCTGGCCTTGGCCTGTTGCTGGCCCGCGACCTGCTGCGCCATTACCCCCGTGACTACCTCGACTACGCCCATTTGCTGCGCATCGATGCCCTGGTGCCGGGTGAGACCGCCACGATCGTGGCCACGGTGCGGCGCTGCCATGCCTTTGCCAGTCCGCGCAATCCCAACCTCTCGATCTTGGAACTGCAGCTCCAGGACATCACCGGACGGCTGCGGATCAGCAAATTTTTCGCCGGCAAGCGTTTCACCTCCACGGGCTGGCTGAGGTCCCAGGGACGCCTGTACCCGCTGGGCTGCACCCTGGCGGCCAGTGGGTTGGTCAAGGAAACGCCTTACGGTCCCAGCCTGCAGGACCCCTTGATCGAAGTGCTCGAAGCCCCCAATGCGCCGGTGCGCTCCAGCCAGATCGGTCGTCTGCTGCCTGTGTATGGGCTCACCGAGGGCCTCACCGCCGATCGCCTACGCCAGGCGGTGGCAGCGGTGCTGCCGGCCGCCGGCCCCTGGGGCGATCCCCTGCCCGCTGCCCTGCGCCAGCGGCTCGAGTTGATCGATCGCCCGCAGGCCTTGCAGGGAATCCATGCGCCCACAGACCGGCAGCAGCTCAGGGCCAGCCGGCACCGCCTGGTGTTCGATGAGCTGCTGTTGCTGCAGCTGAACCTGCTGCAACGGCGCCAGCAACAGATCAGCCGTCCCACCCAGCCCCTGGTGCTGCCAGCGAGCCAGGGAAGCCTGGTGGCGGCCTTCCTGGACCTGCTTCCCTTTCCGCTCACATCGGCCCAGCAGCGGGTGCTCGCTGAGATCCGCGCCGACCTCCGTCAGGAGCAGGCCATGGCCCGTTTGCTGCAAGGCGACGTCGGCAGCGGCAAGACCGTGGTGGCGATCGCGGCCCTGCTCACCGCCATCGAGGCGGGTTGCCAGGGTGCCCTGATGGCTCCCACCGAGGTGCTGGCCCAGCAGCACGCCCGCAAGCTGGGCGAATGGCTGCCCCAGATGCACATCAGCACCGCCCTGCTCACCGGCTCCACACCGCGGCCGCGCCGCCAGGAACTGCTGCAGGATCTGGCCAACGGTCAGTTGAAGCTGCTGGTCGGCACCCACGCCTTGCTCGAAGACCCGGTGCAGTTCGCCCGGCTTGGCCTGGTGGTGGTCGATGAACAGCACCGCTTCGGCGTGCGCCAGCGCAACCGCCTGCTTGGCAAGGGACTCCAGCCCCATCTGCTCACGATGACGGCCACCCCGATTCCGCGCACCCTGGCCCTCTCCGTGCATGGCGATCTGGAGGTGAGTCAGATCGACGAACTGCCCCCCGGTCGCACGCCGGTGTGTACCCAACTGCTGCGGGGAAGTCAACGGCAGCAGGCCTACCAGCTGATTCGCCAGCAGGTGGCCCTGGGTCTGCGGGCTTATGTGGTCTTGCCCCTGGTGGAGGAATCGGAAACCCTGGACCTGCGCTCAGCGGTGGAGGTTCACAACCAGCTCAGCGGCGAGGTGCTCGCCGACCTGCGTGTCGGCCTGCTGCATGGCCGCATGGACAGCCACGACAAGCAGGCGGCGATCACCGCCTTCGCTGGCGGCGCCACCGATGTGCTCGTGTCCACCACGGTGGTGGAAGTGGGCGTGGATGTGCCCGAGGCCAGCGTGATGGTGATTGAGCATGCCGATCGCTTCGGCCTGGCCCAGCTGCACCAGCTGCGCGGCCGGGTGGGCCGGGGTGCGGCGGTCTCCCACTGCCTGTTGATCAATGACAGCCGAAATCCTCTGGCCCGCCAGCGCCTGGAGCTGTTGGTGCGCTCCGCCGACGGCTTTGAGATCGCCGAGATGGACCTGCGTCTGCGCGGTCCTGGTCAGGTGCTTGGCACACGCCAGTCCGGCCTGCCGGATCTGGCCCTGGCCAGCCTCAGCGATGACGGCGAGGTGCTCGAGCAGGCCCGCCAGGTGGCCAAGGAGATCCTGGCGGGCGACCCTGAGCTGGCGGTCCATCCGGGCCTGCGCCAGGCCTTGAGCGAACAGCGCCAGGCCGACGCCGCCCGCTTGAATTGAGCGTTCATCGTCTGCGGCGACCCGCCAGCTGATCCCTTGCCACGTCCCTGGAGCACGGTCGCGATCGACGACAACGGCGAAACGCTGATCCCCCTGCCGGCCAGCCTGCATCGCCTTGAGCCCCATCCGTATCAGAGCCTCGGAGCCCCCTATGGCAACGGCGGTTGTCCCTTCCGGCTGCGCCAGGGCGTGGTGGAGCGCCTGTTGATCGCCCAGGCCCAGCTGCAGCGCCAGGATCCAGCCCTGCGGCTGGCGATCTTCGATGCCTGGCGGCCGGTGGCGGTCCAGGCCTTCATGGTGGAGCACGCCCTGGCCAGTGAATGGGCCCTCCGGGGCGTGGCGGCTGAGACGGCCAGTGCCGAGCGGGAGGCCATCCGCGAGCGGGTGAGCCGCTTCTGGGCGCCACCCAGTGAGGATCCAGCCACGCCGCCGCCGCACAGCACCGGCGCGGCCGTTGACCTCACCCTGGCTGAGGCCAGCGGTTCCCCCCTGGCGATGGGCGGCGAGATCGATGCGATCGCTGCGGTTTCAGAGCCGGATCACTACGCCGAAGCGGCGCGCGATCCCAGCAGCCAAGCCGCCCTCTGGCACCATCGCCGCTGCCTGCTGGCCGAGGCGATGGCCGTGGCGGGATTCAGCCAGCATCCCTACGAGTGGTGGCATTTCAGCTATGGCGACCAGCTCTGGGCCTGGCGTTCCCGGCAGCCAACCGCCTGTTACGGCCGCTGGCTAGCCGAGGGTTGAGGCAAGGGCATCGCCTGGAGCTCACGCCAGATCCGGTCGGCCTCATCGCGGCTGAGCAGGTTCTGGCTGGCACAGTCCTTCAGGCTCGCCTCAGCCATTTCAAGCTGCACCTGGCGCAGCCGGAGCAGAACCTTGGTGGATTGGCCAGCGAACTGCTGCAGCTGGCGCCGGTAGGCGCCGAGCATGTTGTCGCTCTGGCAGGTGGCTTGATCGGGACGGTAGGTCGTGACCGGGGCCGCTGGCGGCGGCGGCATCGAACGGCCCTGGGCCAGGGCGGCGCCGGCGGCAAAGGCGGCGATCGGGCCGATCAAACCGAACAGTAACTTTCTCAACGGCAGTCCTTTGAACGGCAGCCTTTTCAACAGCAGGCGACCGATCATCAGTTGGTGGGCAACAGGGCCCGCACCGCTTCAGGACCGAGCTTGCCGACGAAGTCACCAAAGCTGCGCGGCCGGCCCCCGTTTTGGGTCGATTTCCATTCGCACAGCAGGGGCTCCAGGGTGCACTCCAGATCGCTCAGCGGCATCCGCTCCAGGTAGGGGGTGGCCAGGCAGGTGAGGTTCGGTGTGCCGCCCAGCCAGAGCTGGTATTGCTCCACCCCACTGCCCACCAGACCGACTTCGGCCATGTAGGGGCGTGAGCAGCCATTGGGGCAGCCGGTCATGCGCACCAGCAGCGGTTGCTCGATCTCCAGCCGCTGCAGCAGTACTTCGAGGCGATCGAGCACGGCCGGCAGGATCCGCTCCGCTTCGGTGATGGCCAGCCCGCAGGTGGGCAGCGCTGGGCAGGCCAGGGCATGGCGCGCGAGAAGACCCGGTGCTTCCGGTGCGGCAAAGCCCAGGGCAATCAGGGCCGCCCGCAGGCTGGAGCGCTGGGAGGTGCCGATGTTGCAGAGCAACAGGTCTTGATTCGGGGTGAGGCGCACATCGAGCTGGTAGGTCTCAACGAGGCGCCGCAAGCCCTGTTTGACCGTTCCCTCCAGGCGCCCGCAGAGCAGGGGCAGGCCGACGAACCAGAGGCCGCTGCTCTGGCGATGCCAACCGAGATAGTCGGTGAGCTTGGCCTTGGGTTCCGGCCGCAGGCTTTTGAGCGGATGGGGGAAGTAGCGGAGCAGCTCGCCTTTGAACCAGGCGATGCCCCGGTCATGGATCAGGTATTTCATCCGGGCGTGGCGGCGCAGCTCCCGGTCGCCGTGGTCGCGCTGCAGGGCGGCGACCGCCTGGACGAGATCGAGAATGTGCTCGGCGGCCACGTAGCCGAGCGGATCGGCCGTGCGGGCGAAGGTGTCCTCCTTGTTGTGGGTCCGCCCCATGCCGCCGCCCACATACACGTTGCAGCCGCGCAGCCGTCCGCCCGGATCGGTGAACACCACCAGGCCGATGTCCTGGGTGAGCAGATCAACGGAGTTGTCGCCTGGCACCGTGACGGCCACCTTGAACTTGCGCGGCAGGTAGGTGCCCCCGTAGAGGGGCTCGCTGGCATCGCCGCTGAACAGGGCCCCCTGCTGCTGCCGGGCCCGTGCCTTGTTCACCTCAGGGGCAGGGCGGAAGCGATAACTGTGGTCGCCATCCACCCAGAGATCGAGGTAGGAGCCTTCGGCGGCCTGGGGAGCGAGCAGATCGGCGATCTGCTCGGCGAGGGCGCGCGCGGCGGGATAGCCCCCCTTCTCGAAGGGCGCTGCCGGCGCCATCACATTGCGGTTGATGTCACCACAGGCGGCCAGGGTGGAGCCCATGGCGCGCACGATGGTGCCGATCACCTCCTGCAGGTCGGCCTTGGCGATGCCATGCATCTGGAACGCCTGGCGGGTCGTTACCCGCAGGGTGCCGTTGCCGAGTCGGTCGGCCAGATCATCCATGGCCAGGTAGAGCGGCACGGGAATCAGGCCGGCGGGGCTGCGCAGGCGCAGCATCATCTGCCAGTCCTTCTCCTGGCCTTTCTGGCGATGGTCGCGGTTGTCCTGCTGGTAGCTGCCGTGGAACTTCAGGATCTGGACCGCCCCATCGGTGAAGAACGGCTTCTCGTTCTTCAGCTCGGTGGCCAGGGGTTCCTTGAGGTGGTCACTGCTCGCCTTGAGCTGCTCGAACTTGCTCGGAGGCGTCGGGGAAAGGGTCACAACAACGGCGCCGTCATCCACAGAAGGTAGCGAAGCAAGGGGCGCTCCAAAGGCGTTCAATACAGTCAGGGGCTCCCGAGAGGCAACCGTGGCCACATTCCTGCTGGAGATCGGCACCGAGGATTTGCCAGCGGATTTTGTCCGCCTTGCGATCCCCCAGCTGGAGCGGCAGGTGCGCGAGGCGCTGGCTGGCTTGCGCCTCGACCATGGGCTCGTCCATGGCACCGGTACCCCGCGGCGCCTGGCGATCAGCGTTGCAGGGCTGGCGGAGCGCCAGAGCGATCTCGAAGAGGAGCGCAAGGGACCGCCTGCTGCCCAGGCTTTCAGCGAGGGCGTGGCCACCGCGGCGGCCATCGGTTTTGCGCGCCGCTGTGGCGTGGCGCCCGAAGCCCTCGAGGTGCGCGAGACGGCCAAGGGACCGTTCGTGTTTGCCCGCAGCCTTCAGCTCGGCCAGCCCACCCTCTCGGTGCTGGCCGAGCAGATCCCGGGCTGGGTGAGCGCCCTGCAGGGCCGGCGGTTCATGCGCTGGGGCACGGGCGAGCGCCGCTTCAGCCGGCCGGTGCGCTGGCTGGTGGCCCTGCTCGATGACCAACTGATTCCAGTGGCCCTGAGCGGCTGTGATCCGGCTGTCGAGAGCGGGCGCCTCAGCCGCGGCCATCGCCTCAGCGCCGAAGCGGTGACGATCCCAAGCGCATCAACCTATGCGGCCACCCTGGCGGCGGCCGGCGTGCAGGTGGAACGGCAGCAGCGAGCTGACTGGATCCACAGCCAGCTGCAACGGGCTGCCGGGGAGTTGTCGGCCAGCCCCGACCTTCCAGACGAGCTGTTTGATGAGCTCGTTGACCTGGTCGAGTCGCCCACGTTGATCCAAGGACGGCTCGACGAACGCTTTCTTGCCCTGCCGCCGGAAGTGCTCAGCACGGTGATGCGCTCCCACCAGCGCTATGTGCCCCTGGTGCGCGCCGAGGCCGAGTCCGACCCGCTGGCCTTGAGCGCCACGGCCACACTGCTGCCCGCCTTCCTCTGCATCGGCAACGGCCGGCCGGAGGCCCAAGCCACGGTGCAGCGCGGCAACGAACGGGTGCTCAGGGCCCGCTTGGCCGATGCGGAGTTCTTCCTGGCGGCAGATCGGGCCATCCCCAGCGCGCAACGCCGCTTGCAGCTGGCCAGCGTCACCTTCGCCGAAGGGTTGGGCAGCCTGCTGGAGCGGGCCGAGCGACTGGAGTGGCTGGCTGGGTTGCTGCTCGAGCATCTCGCCCTGGCGGAGCCCGAAACGGCAGCGGCACGGCGGGCCGCCCACCTCTGCAAGCACGACCTCGTCAGCCAGATGGTGGGCGAATTCCCCGAACTCCAGGGCGTGATGGGGGCCAAATACCTGCTGGCTGAAGGCGAATCCCGGCCGGTGGCCCTGGCCGTGCTGGAGCATTACCTGCCGCGGGGAGCCGGTGATGCCTTACCCAGCTCCGAGGCCGGCGCCGTCGTCGCGCTTGCCGAGCGGCTTGAGTTGTTGCTCAGTGTCTATGCCAAGGGTGATCGGCCCAGTGGCTCCTCCGATCCCTACGCCCTGCGGCGGGCAGGAAACGGGCTGGTGCAGATTCTCTGGGAGCGGGGCTGGGCCCTGGATCTGATCGCGGTGTTGCGTCAGGCCACCGTGCAATGGCAGCAGCTGTTGCCGGCGCTGGGGATCGAGCCGGCGGCCCTGGCCACGGAGCTGGCTGAATTTCTGCGGTTGCGGCTGATCAGCTTGCTCGAGGAGCGCGGTTTTGACGCCGACTTGGTCCAGGCCGTGGCCGGCAGCAGCGTGGCGGCCGAGCGCCTGCTGGCTGACCCTGCCGATGCCCGCCAGCGGGTGGAACTGCTGGCCGAGCTCCGGGCCAGCGGGGCCCTGGCGCCAGTGCAGGCCGTGGTGCAGCGGGCCACTCGCCTGGCCGAGCAGGCAGATCTGGCTGCAGGAATCCTCAGCCCTGCGGGTGTGGTCGACCCCAGCCTGTTCAGCGCCAGCAGTGAGCAGGCCATGCTGACGGTCCTCCAGACCCTGGAGCCCCTGGCCAATAGCTCCAGCTACGAAGCCCTGGCTTCCAGCCTGGCGGCAAGCTCAGGAGCCCTGGCGGCCTTCTTCGATGGCGACAGCAGCGTGATGGTGATGGCCGATGACCCGGCCATCCGCAGCAATCGTCTCAACCTGCTGGCCCTGCTGCGCAACCAGGCCCTGGTGCTCGCCGATTTCAGCCAACTGGCCAGCAAAGCCGGCAATTGAGCCGGCTTTGCTGGCCAGTTGGCTCAGGGCTTGCTCGCCAGGGCCGGTTCGCGCACCTGTTTGGTCATGTCCACGGCTGATCCGGCTTTTGAATGGCCGGCAGCGGAGTTGCCGTTGGCAGTGGAGTGCACCTCGGGAGCATCAGCTGTGCCGGTGGCTGTGCCCGCGGCATTGGAGAGATGGAGCCGCTGGGCAGCCATCTCCTCCTCGGTTCTGACCGCGCTGGGCACGGGTTTATAGCCCTGGGGAGCGAGGGCGTGGCCACGCAGTACGGAAGCGAAGGTGAGCAGCGTCAGCTTGATCTGCTGCCAGGGATTCATCATCACCACCCGCTTGTAGAGGTAGCTGTCGAAGGTGAGGCGTTGAACATCCTTGTCATCGCACATCTCGACGAAGGCTTCTCTGGCGGCGTCGTTGCGATAAAAAATGTTCTGGAGAATTTCCAACACCTTGTAGGTGGCGCCGTACTGGCGATCCCACTTCTTGATATAAACCTTGAGATCTTTCTCCGTAGGGATTGTGTTGCCGTTGGCGCTGGCCGCAACGATCTGCTCGGCGCACATCCGCCCACTCTTAGCGGCGAAATAAATGCCTTCCCCGGAGCTCTTGGTGACGTAGCCGGCGGCATCGCCCACCAACGCCATCCGGCCCACCACCCGCCGCGGACGGGGATGCTCGGGAATCGGGTGCGCTTCCACCTTGATCACCTCGCCACCGAGCAAACGGTCGCTGGCCCTGGCGCGAACGCCCTTCTGCAGGCCCTTGATCAGGGACTGGTTCTTCTGCATCGTGCCGGTACCCACGGCCACGTGGTCGTACTTGGGGAACACCCAGCCGTAGAAATCAGGGGACACATCGGTGCCCACATACATTTCGGCGAGGTCCTCGTAGTAGCTCATCTCCTCCTTGGGAAGCCGAATGCGCTCCTGGAAGGCGATCGCCATGTTGTAGTCACCTGCGTCCATGGCCTTGGCCACCCGGCTGTTGGCCCCGTCGGCGCCGACGATCAGATCCACCTCCAGGGTTTTGATCTCGCCGGTGGGGCCACCAGCGGAATAATCGGCGTATTGGAGGGTGTAAGGACCCTGGCGATTCTTGCCGGTGTCGATGCTCTGCACCAAACCGTTGACCAGCTTGGTTCCCAGGCTGGCGGCGCGGTCGCGCAGGAAGCCATCCATGACTTCGCGCCGGCACATGCCGATGTATTCGTCTTGATTGCCGAGATGAATATCAACCTCGCGATTGGAGGGAGAGATCATTCGCATGTTGCGAACCTTCCGGTCAATGATCGACTCGGGAAGATCGAACTCATCGACCATGCAAAGCGGAATGGCCCCACCGCAAGGCTTGGCATTGTCGAGCTTGCGCTCAAACAGCCAGGTCTGAATGCCGGCCTTGGCCAGCACCTCAGCAGCACAGGATCCGCTCGGGCCGCCACCCACTACCGCGACTCGCAACATCTTGAAACCTGCTCCGCTGGAACGATCTTGAGCCCGAAGCTAACACCGTTAGAGGCCTCTGCGTTGATCCTTCGCCAGGGCGCCTCTACGATTGTTTCGAAGCTTGTTGGAGAGGGTGCGTGCCACCGCGAGTGCCGCCCCGTTCACTGTTCCGGGACTCGACAAAGGAGATCCCCGATGACATCCCGCTCGCCCGGCGCAGCGCCCGGCCAGCCCTGGTGTCCTCGCGGCGCTGGCCGTTCCTGCTCGCTGCTGCCCTTGGCCTGGCCACGCTGACGGCGGTGCTGGCCCTCTCCTTTCCCCAGGTCCTTGGTCAGCGCAGCACGGACCCCATGGCCGGCATCGAGGCGCGCCCCAGCCCCGATGGCCGGCTGCTGGGGCATTACCCCTATCTCGAAGCGACGCCGGAGAGATTGGTCAGCGTCGCGCCCGGACTGCGGTTGCATGTCGATGCGGCCGAATCCCTGCTGGCGATGAAGCGCGATGCCGCCGCCGCCGGCGTTGATCTGCGGCTGCTGAGTGCCTTCCGTGACGTTGAGTTGCAGAAAGCCATCTTCTTTGAGGTGAAATCAGAGCGCAATCAGAGCGCTTCAGAGCGGGCCAAGGTGAGCGCTCCACCTGGATTTTCGGAGCACAGCACGGGCTTTGCGGTGGATCTGGGTGATGGCAGCCGGCCGGAAACGAACCTGAAGGACGTCTTCGATCGCACACCGGCCTTTCTCTGGCTGGAGCGCAACGCCAACCGTTATCACTTCAAACTCTCCTTCCCGCAAGGCAACGACCAAGGGGTCAGCTATGAGCCGTGGCACTGGCGCTTCGAGGGATCAGCCGAAGCTCTCAAGCTGTTTGAAACGACCCGGCAAGCAGCTGAGATAAGGTGATCAATTGACCCGGCCGCTGTATGAGCGCCCCAGCTAAGCGCGCACCGATTCGCAATATCGCGATCATTGCCCACGTTGACCACGGCAAAACAACTCTGGTCGATGCCCTGTTGCAGCAGTCGGGCATCTTCCGTGACGGTGAGGCCGTTCCCACCTGCGTGATGGACTCCAACGACCTGGAGCGGGAGCGGGGGATCACCATCCTCTCCAAGAACACGGCCGTCACCTACGGCGATACGCGCATCAATATCGTTGACACCCCTGGTCACTCTGACTTCGGCGGAGAAGTGGAGCGGGTCCTCGGCATGGTCGATGGGGCCCTGTTGATCGTCGATGCCAACGAGGGGCCGATGCCCCAGACCCGCTTCGTGCTGCGCAAGGCCCTGGAGCAAGGCCTGCGGCCGATTGTGTTCATCAACAAGATCGATCGGGCGCGGGTCGACCCCGAGCAGGCGGTCGACAAGGTTCTCGATCTCTTTCTGGAGCTCGGCGCCGACGACGACCAGTGCGACTTCCCCTATCTGTTCGGCAGCGGCATGGGCGGATTCGCCAAGCCGGACATGGCGACTGAAAGCGACAACATGAAGCCGCTGTTCGACGCGATCCTGCGCCATGTGCCGCCCCCGGTTGGGGATGTGGACAAGCCACTGCAGCTGCAGGTCACCACGCTCGACTACTCCGATTTTCTCGGTCGCATCGTCATCGGCCGCGTCCATAACGGTGTGATCCGCTCTGGCCAGACCGCCTCACTGATTCGTGAAGACGGCAGCATCAAGCGCTGCCGGATCAGCAAGCTGCTGGGCTTCGAAGGCCTGCAACGGGTCGAGATCGCCGAAGCCAGCGCCGGTGATCTGGTGGCTGTGGCCGGCTTTGACGAGGTCAACATCGGCGAAACGGTCGCCTGCCCCGACCATCCCGAGGCCCTGCCGTTGATCCGGGTGGACGAACCCACCCTGCAGATGACCTTTGTCATCAACGATTCACCGTTTGCCGGTAAAGAAGGCAAATTCGTGACCAGCCGTCAGTTGCGCGACAGGCTCCAGCGGGAGCTGCTCACCAACGTGGCCCTGCGGGTGGAAGACACCGACTCCCCGGATCGCTTCGCCGTCAGTGGCCGCGGTGAACTTCACCTGGGCATCCTGATCGAAACGATGCGGCGCGAAGGCTTCGAGTTCCAGGTGTCCCAGCCCAAGGTGATCTTCCGCACCATCGATGGCACCCCCTGCGAACCGGTCGAAACCCTGGTGATGGATGTGCCTGAGGCCGCTGTCGGCAACTGCATCGAGAAGCTCGGCATGCGCAAGGGCGAGATGCAGAACATGGAAACAGGCGCCGACGGCCGAACCCAGCTGGAATTTGTCGTGCCGGCCCGTGGTCTGATCGGCTTCCGTGGTGAGTTCGTGCGGGCCACCCGCGGTGACGGGATCATGAGCCACTCCTTCTTTGAATACCGTCCGATGCAGGGCGAGTTCGAAACCCGCCGCAATGGCGTGCTGATCGCCTACGAGGAAGGAACCGCCACGTTCTATGCCCTCAAGGGCGCCGAAGACCGGGGACAGTTCTTCATCACCCCTGGCACCAAGGTGTACAAGGGAATGATCGTGGGCGAGCACAGCCGCCCGCCCGACCTCGAACTCAATGTCTGCAAGGCCAAGCAGGTCACCAACATCCGCTCGGCTGGCGCTGAAGTGCTCGACACGCTGCAATCTCCAATCCAGATGACCCTGGAGCGCGCCCTGGAGTACATCGGCCCCGACGAATTGCTCGAGGTCACCCCCGAGTCGATCCGGCTGCGCAAGCTGGCCATGAAGAAGCCAGCCAAGCGATGAGCCAGGAACTGGGAGCTGATCCCCGTTTCCTGGCCGCTGTGGCCCTCTTCAACTCCGGCGATTGGTATCCCTGCCATGACGGGTTCGAGGAGCTCTGGCACCAGACCCTCGGCCCCGATCGGGATGTCCTGCAGAGCTTTCTGCAGATCGCCGTCGCCCACCTACACCTCGAGCGTGGCAATCGCCGCGGGGCCACCTTGTTACTGGGAGAGGGGCTCGGTCGCCTGGCCCCTTTCCCCGCTGTTTGCCTCGGTCTCAACCTCGCCCCGCTGCGGGATCAGGTTCGTGACCGCTTGCAGTGCCTGCAGGGCAACGGAAACCCCCAAGACCTGCCCCTGCCCCAGTTGCAGCCAATCACATCCCTGGGTGGGTGAGGTCCGGCTGTGATCTGTAGATTGGTCCTGATCTGGGGCGAGCGCTGGGCCTGGCCGCGATCACCACGCACACCCCTGCTTCCCAGTTTTGCTCCCCTTCATGCGGAACCCTGAGCGGACCATTCCGGCTCAGATGACCCGCTGGCCAGCGCCGCGCAGCTTGCGCTTTGCACTGCCACTGGGCCTGTTGCTGCTCGCCGCCTTCTCGCCTCCCGTCCCGGCCAGGGGCCAGAACCCTGGCGTGGCGACCGCGCCGCCAGCGGCTGCCCCCACCGGCCTGCTCACGATTGAATCCGACAGCCAGAAGGCCGACAACGTCACAGGGGTGATCACGGCGATCGGCAATGTGCGGATTCTTTATCCCGATCGGCGCCTGGTGGCCACCTCCCGCCAGGCCCAATACTTCACCAACGAAGGTCGCATCGTGCTGAGCGGCGATGTGGATGTGGTGCAGGAAGGCGGAAATCTGCTGCGGGCTGAACGGGTGATCTACATGGTCGACAGCGAGCAGGTGCTGGCCCAGCCCAGCAATGGTCAACAGGTGTTCAGCCAACTGCGCCTCCAGGAGACCCTGCCGGCGGCTGCCCCCTCCCTGCCGCGATGAGCCTCACGCTCGAAGACGTGGCCCTCAGCCTGGGCGGGCGCCCCCTGGTCAAAGGTGTGAGCCTGGAGCTCAATCCCGGCGAAGTGGTGGGGCTGCTTGGGCCCAATGGCGCCGGTAAGACCACCACCTTTAATTTGGTGACAGGCCAGCTGAAACCCGATCGCGGCAGGGTCGTGCTCGATGGCAAGAATGTGGAAGGACTGGCCATGCCGCAGCGGGCGCGCCTGGGCATCGGCTACCTGCCCCAGGAACCCAGCGTCTTTCGCCAGCTCACGGTCCGTCAGAACCTGCAGCTGGCCCTCCAGGAAAGCGGGGCACCGATGGCCCAGCGCCGGGAGCGCCTGGACCAGCTGATCGATGAGTTCCACCTCGGCCCCTTCCAGCAACGGCAGGGTTTTCAGCTCTCCGGCGGCGAGCGTCGCCGCTGTGAGGTGGCCAGAGCCCTGGCGGTGGGTCCCAAGGGGCCCCGCTACCTGCTGCTGGATGAACCGTTTGCGGGCGTTGATCCTCTCGCTGTTGCCGATCTGCAGGCGTTGATCAGCAAGCTGAAGGAACGATCGATGGGATTGCTGATCACCGATCACAACGTGCGCGAAACCCTGGCGATCACCGATCGGGCCTACATCCTTACCGAAGGCAGCATTCTTGCCGCCGGTCGCTCCAACGAAGTGGCGGACAATCCCCTGGTCCGCCGCCACTACCTCGGTGACGCCTTTCAGCTATGAACATCAGCTTGGCCATCGGCCGGCCGGCCCGTCAATTGGGGATCCAGCTGCAGCGACTGCCGCTGATGGATCGCTGGCTGGTCGGCGAACTCGTCGGTCCGCTGCTCTTTGGTATTGCCGCCTTCACGGCCGTCTCGTTGTCGGTGGGGGTGGTCTTCGAGCTGGTGCGCCGGGTGGCGGAATCCGGGTTGCCAGTGGCAGCCGCCATGCAGGTGTTAGGGCTGCGCATGCCCGGATTCCTGGTGCTGTCGTTTCCGATGGCAACCTTGATGGCCACCTTGCTGGCCTACAGCAGCCTGTCGAGCAACGGCGAACTCAAAGCCTTGCGCAGCCTGGGTGTGAGCACCTGGCGGATGGTGGTTCCAGCCCTGCTGGTGGCGGTGCTGATGAGCCTGATCACCTTCCTGTTCAACGACCTGATCGTGCCGAATGCCAACCTCCAGGCGACCGACACGCTCCGTCAGGCGCTGGGCAAGTCAGTGGCGGCGGAGACGGGAAGCAACATCATCTATTCCCGCTTCAGCCGCAGGCAAAAGGCCGATGAGGAAGGGGAGAGCGAACGCTACCTCTCGCAACTCTTTTATTCCCGCCAGTTCAGGGATGGTGAGATGAAAGATGTCACCGTGCTCGATTTCAGCCGCGACAGCGGAACCCAGATCCTCAGTGCCGATCGTGCCGTCTGGAGTGAGGCCGAAGGGATGTGGGAATTTCTTGACGGCAAGATCGTGCTGGTGGGGCAGGGTGACCAGGCCACCACTTCGGCCCGCTTCAACAACTACCTCTATCCCCTCGATCAGGGGCCGATGAAGCTGGCCGAACTACCAAAAGATGCCGCCAGCATGACGGTAGCCCAGGCGATCAGTGCGGAGAAACTGCTGAGCGAAGCGGGTGATCGCAAAGAAGCCAGGCGCCTGCGGGTGCGGATCCAGGAGAAATTCGCCTTCCCGGCCATCTGTGTTGTGTTCGGGCTGATCGGCAGCAGCCTCGGGGTCAGGCCGGCTGGTCGAACCAGTCGCAGTCAGGGGTTTGGCATCAGCGTCCTGCTGATCTTCTCCTACTACCTGATGTCCTTCATCTTCAGTTCGCTTGGGGTCAAGGGAACGGTGGGACCGTTCCTGGCGGCCTGGGCCCCGGTGCTGATCGGCCTGGCGATTGGCCTGGTGATGTTGCGCCAGGCCAGTCGCTGAGGCGGGGTCAGCGGGCAGACTGGTTGAAACCTGTTGGCTTCTTCGACGTGCTGGCTGCCGTGAATGACCCGGTCCTCGCCCTTGGCCTCCTGGCCTTTGGGCTATTGCTGGTTGCCCTGCCGCTGGCCTTCTGGAGTGTGAGTGGGGAAGCCACCCGCAGTGTCACGGCCGTGCGCCTGTTGGTGGCGGCCGCGAATCTGAGCCTTACGGCCCAGCTCACCCTGCGCTGGTGGGAATCGGGCCATTTCCCGATCAGCAATCTCTACGAGTCGCTCTGCTTCCTGGCCTGGGCCTGCACGCTCACCCAGCTGCTGGTGGAGCGCTCCTGGCCCTCACCGCTGGTGCCAGCTGCCGCCACGCCGATGGGACTGGGCTGCCTCGCCTTCGCCAGCTTCGCTCTGCCTGATCGGCTGCAGCAAGCGGCACCTCTGGTGCCGGCGTTGCGCTCCAGCTGGCTGGTGATGCACGTCAGCGTGATCATGGTGAGCTATGCCGCCTTGCTGGTCGGCTCGCTGCTCTCCCTGGCGGTGCTGTTCACCGATCGCGACCAGGCCCTGCAACTGCGCAGCAGCTCGATCGGCAGCGGTGGTTTCCGCCAGGCCAAGCTGGCCACCAGCGGCGGCGATCTCCAGCTGAGCAGCGTGGCGATCGGCATCAACGAGCAACTCGACAGCCTCAGCTATCGCACGATCACCGTTGGCTTTCTGCTGCTGTCCGTTGGGCTGGTGAGCGGCGCGGTCTGGGCCAACGAGGCCTGGGGCAGCTGGTGGAGCTGGGACCCGAAAGAAACCTGGGCCCTGATCTGCTGGCTCGTCTATGCGGCCTATCTGCACACGCGCCTGAGCCGTGGCTGGCAGGGCCGGCGCCCGGCGCTGGTGGCGGTGGCAGGACTGGTGGTGATCGTGGTCTGCTACATCGGCGTCAACCTTCTCGGCATCGGCCTGCACAGCTATGGCTGGTTCCTCGGGGCTTGAGCCCAGGCCGGCGAATGATGACAATCGGTGACCATCCATCCTGGCCGGTTTCCATAAAAAAACTGCCGATCAACCCATCGGGGGCTGATCGGCAGAGCGGGTGGTCAGGGGCGCAGCTCAGACAAGCAGGGCTTCGCGGCGGCTGTTGCGGATGCCGCTGATCGCTTCGCGGTAGTCGGGCTGGTTGAACACCCCAGAGCCCGAAACGATCGCATTGGCGCCCACTTCGATCACCTGCCAGGCGTTGCCAGCCTTGAGGCCGCCATCCACTTCGATCCAGGGATCAAGGCCGCGCTCATCGCACATCCGCCTGAGACGGCGCACCTTCTCAACCGCTGAGGGGATAAAGCTCTGGCCGCCAAAGCCGGGGTTCACGCTCATGATCAGGACGAGATCGCAGAGCTCCAGGCAGTACTCCAGGGTGTCGAGCGAGGTGCCGGGGTTGAGCACGGCTCCGGCCTTTTTGCCGAGATCCTTGATCTGGCCCAGGTTGCGGTGCAGGTGCGGGCAGGCTTCAACCTGCACATAGATGTGATCGGCTCCCGCCTTGGCGAAATCCGCCACATACTTCTCGGGCTCGACGATCATCAGGTGCACATCGAGCGGCTTGGCGGTCACAGGCCGCAGCGCTTCGACGATCAGTGGGCCGATCGTGATGTTGGGAACGAATCGGCCGTCCATCACGTCCACGTGGATCCAGTCGGCTCCCGCCTCATCGACGGCGCGCACCTCATCTCCGAGGCGGGCGAAATCAGCGGAAAGGATCGAAGGGGCGATCACCAGAGGCTTCGTGCTCATGGTTGGGGCCACCGGGGCGGAGGGTGCTCAGCGATTGTAGGAATCGGCCGGAACGCCTCGCCCCGGACGCCGGGACCAAGCCAATCGGCGCTGATAGAGTATCGATTGCTTCAACCCTGAAAGGCCTTGCGGCAGCTGACCTGCCGGTCTTTCCCTTGTTGCGCTCTCTCCCCCCTGCCAGACCCACGTGGATCGCACCCTCATTCAGGAACTGCTCGAAGTCGTCGAGCAGGCCGCCATCGCCTCGGCCCATCTCACCGGTCTGGGCCAGAAGGATGAGGCCGATGCAGCTGCCGTCGAAGCGATGCGCACCCGGATGGGGTCGATCGCCATGCAGGGCCGCATCGTGATCGGTGAGGGCGAGCGCGATGAGGCGCCGATGCTTTACATCGGCGAGGAAGTAGGCAGCGGCACGGGTCCGGGCGTGGATTTCGCCGTGGATCCCTGCGAAGGCACCAATCTCTGCGCCAACGCCCAGGACGGCTCGATGGCCGTGCTGGCCGCTTCTGACCGCGGGGGCCTGTTCAATGCACCTGATTTCTACATGAAGAAGCTGGCGGCGCCCCCGGCCGCCAAGGGCAAGGTGGACATCCGCAAGAGCGCCACGGAGAACATCGCCATCCTCAGCGCCTGCCTGGGCATGCCCGCCAGCGATCTGGTGATCGTGGTGATGGAGCGGGCCCGCCACAAGGATCTGATCGCCGAGATCCGCGCCACCGGCGCCCGGGTCAAGCCGATCAGTGATGGCGACGTTCAAGCTGCGATCGCCTGCGGCTTTGCCGGCACCGGCACCCACTGCCTGATGGGCATCGGCGCTGCTCCTGAAGGGGTGATCTCAGCGGCGGCCTTGCGCTGCCTGGGCGGCCACTTTCAGGGCCAGCTGGTCTATGACCCGGCCATCGCCCAGACCTCCGAATGGGCCGACTACACCAAGGAGGGCAACATCGAGCGCCTCAACTCCATGGGCATCACCGACATCGACAAGGTGTACGAGGCCGAGGAACTGGCCTCGGGCGAGAACGTGGTGTTCGCTGGCAGCGGCATCACCCCTGGCCTGCTGTTCAAGGGCGTGGTGTTCGAGGCCGACTGCACCCGCACCAGCAGTTTGATCATCAGCTCGCTCGACACCAGCGCCCGCTTCACCGACACGATCCACATCAAGCCCGGCGCCCAGAGCGTCGCGCTGCGCTGAGCGCCCACCCTATGCACATCGCCGTCGTCGGCCTCAGCCATCGCACGGCTCCGGTCGAGATCCGTGAGCGGCTGAGCATTCCCGAGCAGACCATGGAGGATTCCCTCCAACAGCTGCGCGGTGACGCCCAGGTGCTGGAGGCCTCGATCCTCAGTACCTGCAACCGGCTGGAGATCTACACCCTGCTGCGCAGTCCAGAGCAGGGGATCACGGCGGTGGGGTCCTTCCTCAGCCGCCATTCTGGCCTCGATTTCGGCGAACTCACCCCCCACCTGTTCACGTATCACCACGCCGAGGCGGTGTCCCACCTGATGCGGGTGGCTTCCGGGCTCGACAGCCTGGTGCTGGGGGAGGGGCAGATCCTCTCCCAGGTCAAAAAGATGGTGCGGCTCGGCCAGGAGCATGGCTCGATTGGCCCGATCCTCAACCGCCTGCTCACCCAGGCCGTCAGCACCGGCAAGCGGGTGCGCACCGAAACCAACCTGGGCACCGGCGCCGTCTCGATCAGCTCGGCGGCCGTGGAGCTGGCCCAGCTCAAGGTGGGCCAGGCCCGGGGCTTAGACGAACTCGTCAGCCTTGACCAGGAACAGGTGGCGGTGGTGGGAGCCGGTCGGATGGCCCGCCTGCTGCTTCAGCATCTGCAGTCGAAGGGCTGCAAGGCCCTGGTCTTGCTCAACCGCACCGTTGAGCGCGCCGAAGCCCTGGCGGCCGATTTCCCGGAGCTGCCGGTGCAATGCCGGCCGCTCAGCGATCTCGACCACTGCCTGAGCACCTGCTCGCTGGTGTTCACCAGCACGGCAGCAGAGCAGCCGATCATCGATCAGGCCCGGCTGCAGTCGCTCAACCGGCGCTCCTCGCTGATGCTGGTCGACATCGGCGTTCCCCGCAACATCAGCTCAGGGGTCAGCGTCCTGCCGGGCGTGGAGTCTTTTGATGTCGACGACCTGCAGGAGGTGGTGAACCGCAACCAGGAGTCACGGCGGGAGATCGCCGCCGAGGCCGAGGGTCTGCTGCAGGAGGAGGCCCAGCAGTTCCTGGAATGGTGGGACGGGCTTGAGGCGGTGCCCACCTTGAACCGACTGCGCCAGACCCTGGAGGTGATCCGCGAACAGGAGTTGCAGAAAGCGCTCAGCCGCATGGGGCCCGATCTCTCGGCGCGGGAGCGCAAGGTGGTCGAAGCGCTCAGCAAGGGGATCATCAACAAGGTGCTGCACAGCCCGGTCACCAACCTGCGGGCCCCCCAGCCACGGCAGCAACGGCACCTGGCCATGCAGGCTCTCCATGACCTCTTCGCCCTCGATGAAGGCAGCGGCGAGGGCTGAGCCTGGCTGCCAAGCTCCCTCTTAACCAGAGATTCATGGGTTCTTGGCGGGGGCTTGGCTGTCTGGGTCAGCCGGTCCAGTACGGTTCAGGTGTGCTGCATGCAGCCCTACAAGGAGTGAGTGATGAAGCGGGTTTTGGCGATCATCCTCGGCGGTGGAGCAGGCACGCGCCTCTACCCGCTCACCAAGATGCGGGCCAAGCCAGCCGTGCCCCTGGCCGGCAAATACCGTCTGATCGATATTCCGATCAGCAACTGCATCAATTCTGGTGTCAACAAGATCTATGTGCTGACCCAGTTCAACAGCGCCTCCCTCAACCGGCACCTCACCCAGACCTACAACCTCTCGGCCGGCTTCGGCCAGGGTTTTGTCGAGGTGCTCGCCGCCCAGCAGACGCCCGATAGCCCCAGCTGGTTCGAGGGAACGGCTGATGCGGTGCGTAAATATCAGTGGCTGTTCCAGGAATGGGACGTGGACCACTACCTGATCCTCTCCGGTGACCAGCTCTACCGGATGGACTACAGCCAATTCGTGGACCACCACATCAACAGCGGCGCTGATCTGAGTGTGGGCGCCCTGCCGGTGGATCAGGCCCAGGCCGAAAGCTTTGGCCTGATGCGCGCCGAGCGCGACGGCCGCATCCGTGAATTCAGCGAAAAGCCCAAAGGTGCGGCGCTGGAATCGATGAAGGTGGACACCGCCAGCCTTGGTCTGAGCGAAGCCGAGGCGGCCCGGCGCCCCTATCTCGCATCGATGGGAATCTATGTGTTCAACCGGCACACCCTCTTCGACCTGCTGGCCCGCAATCCCACCGCCACCGATTTCGGTAAGGAGATCATTCCCCTGGCCCTGGAGCGTGGCGACAACCTCCAGAGTTATCTCTTCGACGACTACTGGGAAGACATTGGCACCATCGGTGCGTTTTATGAGGCCAACCTGGCGCTCACCGATCAACCCAGGCCGGCCTTTTCCTTCTACGACGAAAAATTTCCGATCTACACCAGGCCGCGTTATTTGCCTCCCAGCAAGTTGCTGGACACCCAGGTCACACAGTCGATCATCGGCGAGGGCTCCTTGCTCCAGGCCTGCAGCATTCATCACTGCGTGCTCGGTGTGCGCTCCCGGGTCGAAGGCGAGGTGGTGTTGAAAGACACCCTGGTAATGGGTGCGGATTACTACGAATCCTCGGAGGAACGGGCCGTGCTGCGCGAGCGCGGCGGCATCCCCCTTGGCGTCGGCCATGGCACCACCGTCAAGGGCGCGATCCTCGATAAAAACGTCCGCATCGGCCGCAACGTCACGATCGTCAACAAGGACCGCATCGAGGAAGCTGACCGGCCAGAGCTGGGCTTCTACATCCGCAACGGCATCGTCGTGGTGGAGAAGAACGCCACGATCGCCGATGGCACGGTGATCTAGGGGCTTCTGAGCGCTTGCTGACACACCCTGCAGCGACACCCATGGGCGTCGCTGCGAAGGGCACACTGGCTAGGACCGGTTCATCCAACCCAACCACACATGAGCAAAGCGCACTTCGGCCTGATCGGCCTGGGGGTGATGGGCGAGAACCTGGTGCTCAATGCCGAGCGCAATGGCTTCTCCAGCGTCGTCTACAACCGCACCTACGCCAAGACCGAAGACTTTCTGAGCGGCCGGGGCGCTGGGCTCAACATCGTCGGGGCCCACACCCTGGAGGAATTCGTGGGTGCCCTGGAGCGCCCACGCCGCATCCTGATGATGATCAAGGCGGGTGAGCCGATCGACGCCATGATCGCCACGCTCTCGCCGTTGCTCGAAGACGGCGACCTGCTGATCGATGGCGGCAACTCCCTCTACACCGACACCGAGCGGCGGGTGAAGGAGCTGGAGAGCAAGAGCTTCGGCTTCATCGGCATGGGCGTCTCCGGCGGTGCCAAGGGCGCCCTGGAGGGGCCAAGCATGATGCCCGGCGGCACCAAGAGCGCCTACGACGCGATCGAAGGCCTGGTGCGCAAGATGGCTGCCCAGGTGGAAGATGGCCCCTGCGTCACCTACATCGGCCCCGGTGGCGCTGGGCACTTCGTCAAGACGGTGCACAACGGCATCGAATACGGCATCGAGCAGATCCTCTGCGAGGCCTATGACCTGATGAAGCGTTCGGCCGGCCTCAGCGGCCTGGAGATGGCCGATGTCTTTGATGGCTGGAACCAACTGGAGGAGCTCTCCTCCTATCTGGTGGAGATCACCGAGGTGTGCCTGCGCACCCGCGACCCCGAGGACGGCGGCGATCTGGTCGAGAAGATCCTCGATGTGGCGGGCCAGAAAGGCACCGGCCTCTGGACCGTGGTCAGCGCCCTGGAGATGGGCATCGCCGTGCCGACGATCTATGCGGCGCTCAATGGCCGGGTGATGAGCTCCCTGCACGGCGAGCGCCAGAGCGCATCCAGCGTGATCGAAGCCCCACCGGCCCCGCCAACGGCCGATCTCGGTGCCCTCGCCGATGGGCTGCCGGCCCTGCGCGATGCCGTCATCCTGGCCTGCATCGCCAGCTATGCCCAGGGCATGGCCTTGATGGTGGAAGCCTCGGCGCTGCACGATTACAACCTGCAGCTCTCCTCGATTGCCCAGATCTGGAAGGGGGGCTGCATCATCCGCGCCCGCCTGCTGCAACGGATCCAGAATGCCTACGACACCAATCCGCAGCTGACCAACTTGATGGTGGATCCCTGGTTCGCCGCCCAGATCAACAGCCGACTGCCCGGCTTGCGCCAGGTGGTGGCCGCTGCCGCCCTGGCCGGCATTCCCGTGCCCTGCCTGAGCAGCACCCTCGACTACATCGACAGCTACCGCAGCGGCCGCCTGCCCCAGAACCTGCTGCAGGCGATGCGTGATTGCTTCGGCGCCCATACCTATCAGCGGGTGGACCAGCCCGGCAGCTTCCACACCGAGTGGTTGTTGTGAGCGCCCAGCCCCCGGCCTCCTACCGGCTGGAAACAGCGGCCGATCGGGCGGCACTCTCGCGCCTGGCCGCCGAAACGATCGCGGCCAGCATCGATCTGGCCCTGGCGGAACGGGAGCGGGCCCAGATCGCCCTGGCCGGCGGCACCACACCGGAGCAGGCCTATCACCTGCTGGCGGCCAACCACCTGCCCTGGCAGCGGGTGGATGTGCTGCTCGGCGATGAACGCTGGGTGCCGGCCGATGACCCGTCCAGCAATGCCCTGATGCTGCGCCGTTCCCTGCTGGCTGAGGGCCCCGGGGCCCAGGCCTGCTTCCATCCGGTCCCCACCGCTCTGGAGAGCCCCGAACGGGGCGCCGCCGCCTACGACGCGCTGCTGGCCCAGCTTTGCCCTGGCCAACCGCCGATCTTCGATCTGATTCTGCTGGGGCTGGGCGATGACGGCCACACCGCTTCGCTCTTCCCCGGCACCGCCGCCACCGGCGTGGTCGATTGCAATGTCACGGTCAGCGAGGGCAAGGGGCTGCCCCGGGTCACCTTTACGGCGCCGGTGCTGAGCGCGGCCCGGCAGGTGGTGATCCTGGTGAGTGGTTCTGGCAAACAGCAGGCCCTGCAACGGCTGCTCGATCCCAACGAGCCCGCAGCCCGCACGCCGGCCCGGCTGGTGCGCCCCCGCACCCCCGTGCTGATCCTGGCCGATGCCGCCGCTGCGGCAGGCTTGGAGGATCCAACGAAGCAGCCCTGATGGCGACCCCCTTGCTTGTGGTGAGCGGTGATGGTTTCAGCGGCTGGCTGGCCCTCAACGACACCGTCATGGGGGGCAACAGCACGGGCGTCTGCCGGGTGGGGCCCGAGGGGCTGGTGCTGGAGGCCGAGGTGGTGGAGCAGGGCGGCGGCTTCGTCAGCTGTCGCTCGCCGCTCTTCTCCCCACCCCTGGATCTGGGTGCCTACCGCGCCATTGAGCTGGAGCTGCGCGGCGATGGCCGCCGCTACAAGCTGGCTGTGGCCTGCACCGATGGGCTGGCCGGCCTGACCGAGCTGATCCCCGGAGGCCTGCGCTGGGTGACGGAATTCGACACCAGCGCGGATGGAGTCAGCCGGGTGGAGATCCCCCTGGATCAGTTGCGGCCCTCGGTGCGGGCCCGGCCGCTCAACCTGCCGCTGCGCTTCGATGCCTGCCGGATCACCCGCCTGCAGGTGCTGCACTCGAAATTCGGCGACGACGGCCAGCTCAATGCCGGCTTCCGGGCCGGACCGCTGCGCCTCGGGCTGGTGGCGATCCGGGCTCTACCTTGAGTGCCGTGCCTTGAGCGAGCCCGGTGCCCTTTGCAGGCGGGTGGCGGCGGCGGCAGACCTCTGCCTCAAGCCCCATCTCCATGCCGTGGTGGCTGGCGATGGCTTCGGCGAAGAGCAGCTCGATTGCACCTTGCGAATCCAGCCGCGCAGCAGCGACGGCACCCGCCTGCCGCTCGATGACATCGAACTGGAGATCTACCGCAGCGGCGAAGACCTGCACTTGATGCTGAGCTGGCCGGCCCAGCCGCAGCAACCCATGCTCTGGCAAGGCAACCACCCGGTTTGGATGGATGGGGAGAGTGGCCTGCGCTGCGAGCGCCCCGACTGCGGCGCCCCGCTCGAAGCCCTGGCCCGGCGGCTGCGGGCCCTGCTGGGACCCTCGCTTCAGCCGTCCTGATGGTTCAGGGCTGTTTGTTCAGGGTTGATCCGTGACCGCTCCCAGGCTGCTGCTGCTCACCTGGCGGGCGTACTTGCCCAGCACGCCGGTGCGGTAGCGGGGCTCGGGGGCGCACCAGATGGCGTGGCGGCGCTCCAGCTCGGCGGGGGTCACGTTGAGCTGGAGCAGGCGCAGGCTGGTGTCGACGGTGATCGTGTCGCCGTCCTGGATCAGGGCGATGGCGCCACCGACGGCGGCCTCGGGGGCCACGTGGCCGACCACCAGCCCATAGGTGCCGCCACTGAAGCGCCCATCGGTGATCAGGGCCACCGAATCCCCCAGTCCCTGGCCGATGATCGCGGCGGTGGGTGAGAGCATCTCGCGCATGCCGGGGCCACCGACGGGGCCCTCGTTGCGGATCACCACCACATCGCCGGCCACCACCTCGCCGGCGAGGATGGCCTCAAGGCCGCTCTCCTCACTCTCAAACACCCGGGCTGGCCCGGTGATGGTGGTGGTCTTGATGCCGCTGATCTTGGCAACGGCGCCTTCGGTGGCCAGGTTGCCCTTCAGGATCGAGAGGTGCCCCTGGTCATACAGCGGATCAGACAGGGGCCTGATTACCTCCTGGCCCGCGGGGGGGGCACTGGGCACAGCAGCGAGCAGTTCGGCCAGGGTTTTGCCTTCGATCGTCGGGCAGTCGCCGTGCAGCAGGCCGGCATCGAGCAGCAGCTTCATCACCTGGGGGATACCGCCGGCGTTGTGGAGATCCACCGTCACGAAGCGGCCGCTGGGCTTGAGATCGCAGATCACCGGCACCCGCTGGCGGATGGTTTCGAAATCGTCGATGCAGAGCGGCACGCCGGCGGTGCGGGCGATCGCCAGCAGGTGCAGCACCGAATTGGTGGAGCCACCCACCGCCATGATCACGCTGATCGCGTTCTCGATCGAGGCGCGGGTGATCAGGTCGCTGGGGCGGATGCTCGCGGCGATGGCGGCCACCAGCACCTCGGCGGAGCGGGCGGCGCTCTCGGCTTTCTCCGGGTCTTCGGCCGCCATGGTGGAGCTGCCCGACAGGCTCAGGCCCATGGCCTCGAAGGCCGAACTCATCGTGTTGGCGGTGAACATGCCGCCGCAGCTGCCGGCACCGGGGCAGGCGTTCTTCTCGATCGCCAGCAGTTCGGCCTCATCGATGCGGCCACCGGAGAACTGGCCCACTGCCTCAAAAGCGCTGACCACGGTGAGGTCGCAGGGACCGAGCTTGCCGGGCTTGATCGTGCCGCCGTAGACAAAGATCGCCGGGATGTCCATGCGGGCCATGGCGAGCATGGCGCCGGGCATGTTCTTGTCGCAGCCGCCGATCGCCAGCAGCCCGTCCATGCTCTGGGCGTTGCAGGCGGTTTCGATCGAATCGGCGATCACCTCGCGCGACACCAGCGAATATTTCATCCCCTCGGTGCCCATCGAGATGCCGTCGCTGACGGTGATGGTGCCAAACGTCTGCGGCATGGCGCCCGCCTCCCGCGCGGCAACCACGGCCCGCTCGGTCAAGGCGTTGAGGCCGATGTTGCAGGGCGTGATCGTGCTGTACCCATTGGCGATGCCAATGATCGGCTTGTCGAAGTCGCCGTCGCCGAAGCCAACGGCCCGCAGCATGGCCCGGTTCGGGGAGCGCTGGACCCCGGCGGTGATCGCGGCGGAACGGAGCATGGGCATCGGCAGGGAGGCGGATAGCAACCTAACGATTCGCCAGACCCGGCTTTGGCACTCCCCTCAGCTCTCGGGGCTGAGGCCTTCGAGCTGGCGGCGCACGTCTTCGATTGCCCGGTTCAGCTCCTTGACCTTGTGCTGCAGTTCGGAGTCCATCAGCGGACGTTGGCCGCCGAGCTCCCCATCCCGTGACCCTTCCTGCAGGCGGGAGAGCCGGACGCTACGGCGCTGGCGCAGGGCCAACCGTCGCCGTTCCGCTTCCGATAACAGCCACCAAGCCAGTCCTGCCGCGCCGAGCACGGCACCGCCAATGACGCTGGCCAGCAGGCCGCTCTGGGAGCCGTTATCTCTGGCCTCGGCCATGAACGATCACCTCTGCCAAATCCTGGGCCACCACCCTAAAGGGAACGGCTCAGGCGATCCGATTCCAGACCCCGCTCAGGCGATCGCTTCAGCCAAGCGAAGGGCGTTGGCGATCACCGTCAGGCCGGGCGAGAGGCCTGGGCAGCTGGGAAAAACACTGGCGTCGGCCACGGTCAAGTTGCCCACTTCGTGACTACGGCCGTTGAGGCCCACCACGGAGATGGCGGGATCGCTGCCCATCCGGCAGGTGCCGCAGGCGTAGCCCATCACCGCCAGCGGCGCCTCGCCACGGGGATGGATCCAGGCTTTCTTGACCACCTGGGTCTGGGGGTCGGCTTCAACGGCCTGCAGGGTGTCGAGCCAGCGGTAAACCAGCCGGTCGTGGGCTTCGAGATTGTTGGCCAGGTATTGAATGCGAATCCGCTTGTTGCGCAGGGTGATGCGGTTTTCAGGGTCTGGCAGCACGGCGCTGGTGGCCCACCAACAGACCGAGCGGGAGGCGAGCTGGGCCAAGGTTGCGTTGGGCAGCAGCTTCGTGACCAGCGACAGCACCGGCGGCGATTCGGCGAAGAGCGGATCCTGAAGAACGCCGCCGCCGTTCTCGATATGGCCGAGCGGAAAACTGACGTTCTGATCGCCCCAGTAGTAGTCGTTGACGCCGAGGCTGCGGGGATAGCGAGCGGAATTGGCTGATGTGGCCAGCTGCAGAATCGCGCTGAGCTGCAACTTCATCAGATTGCGGCCCACCTGGCCTGAGCCGTTGGCCAGCCCTTCGGGATGGCGATCACTGGCCGACGCCAGCAGGATGGCGGGGGTGTTGATCGCCCCGGCGGCGAGCACCACCTGGTCGCCGCGGAACAGCCAGCTCTGGCCGTCGATCACCGCCTCCACCCCCCGCACGTCGCTGCCACTGGGGTTCACGTGCAGGCGGGTGACCTTGGCCCCGGTGCGCAGCTGGGTGGCCGGGTGCTTCAGGGCGGCGGCCACACCGAACAACTCGGCATCGCCGCTGGGATCCTCTGGATCTTCTGACCAGGTGAGTGGCAGGTCGTAGGGACGGCAACCCTGCCGCTCCAGGGCCGAGCGCAGCGGCTCGAGAAAGGGCTCGATCGCCAGGGGCCGGTGGGGAAAGTCGGTGGCCCGTGCTGGCTCGGTGGGATCGATGCCAGCCTGCCCGTGGACCCTGTACAGGGCTTCGGCCCGGTCATACCAGGGGGCCAGCTCGGCGTAGCTGAGGCCCCAGCGCGGGGCCTGACCTTCCTGCATCGCCAGGCCGTCGAACTCGGCCTCGCGCATGCGTTCAAGCACGGCGCCCCAGATCTTGGTGTTGCCGCCCAGGGCATAGATCGCCTGGGGGTTGAAGGGGTCACCGTCGGTGCCGAACCACTGTTCACTGGGGTGATAGCGATCCTTCTGAAAGAGATCGACATCGGAGACGTTCTGGTCTTCCAGGGGCAGGGAGCCGCCCCGCTCCAGGATCAGGACCCTGCGGCCTTTGGCGGCCAGGGAAGCCGCCACGGTGCCTCCAGCGGCGCCGCTGCCGATCACGATCATGTCGTAGTGGGCGTCGTCAATGATCATGCCGGCCAGGCGTAAAGCAGAAGGAACAGCAGCACCCAGATCACATCGACGAAATGCCAGAACAGCGAGGCGGCCACCACCCCCTGCTCGCCGCCTTCATAATTGCCGGCGCGGAAGGAACGAATCAGCATCAGCCCCATCAGCAGGACGCCGCTGGCCACATGCAGGCCGTGGAAGCCCGTGAGCAGGTAGAAGCAGCTGCCGAAGCTGCCGCTGGTGATGCCAAAGGACAGCCCAGCCCACTCCACCGCCTGGCCATAGAGAAAGACCGTGCCCATGGCCATGCTCAGCAACCAGAAGGCACGGAATCCCCAGAGGTTGCCGCGATTCAGGAACCATTCGGCCAGGGCGATCGTGCCGCTGCTGGACACCAGCACCGCCGTGTAAGCCAGGGGCGTGCGCCACTCCAGGCCCTCCACGCCAGGGGGGAGCCAGTTGAGCGAGGAGAGCTTTAACACCGCGTAGCCGGTGAAGAAGGCGAAGAAAATAATGCTCTCGGAGCACAGAAAAATGATGAATCCCGTCAGGCTGTGGTTGGCATGGCTGCTGTGACCGGACGCGTGGCCGTCAGTCGGGCCGGCGTTCTGATCAAGGCCTGAGAGGGGATCTGGGCTGGCGGGGGTGAGGGTCATCGCTTCAGGCCTGCCCAGTGGCGAGGAAATCAGTGGCGCGGGGATAGCGCTCCTGGTGTTCCACCAGGGGAAGGCCGCTGCCGTAGCCGTAGGGGCCGCTGATCACGGTGGGTACGTTCTCCTCGAAGTTCTCGGCCGGAGGTGGCGAGGGCAGCAGCCACTCCAGGCCGATCGCGTTCCAGGGGTTGGCCGGCGCCTGCTTGCCGCGCACCAGTGAGCTGACCAGATTGAGCAGGAAGGGAATGATCGAGACCCCCAGCAGAAAGGCACCGAGGCTGGCAAGCACATTCCAGAAGGCGAATTCCGGGTCGTAGGACGACACCCGGCGGGGCATGCCCATCAGCCCGAGCGGGTGCATCGGGAAGAAATTCAGGTTGGTGCCGATGAAGGTGAGCAGGAAATGGAGCTGCCCCAGGCCCTCGTAATACATCTTGCCGGTGAATTTAGGGAACCAGTGATAGATCGCGGCATACACGCCCATGGTGGCAGCGCCATAAATCACGTAGTGAAAGTGCCCCACCACAAAATAGGTGTTGTTCACATGGATGTCCACCGGCACCGTGGCCAGCATGATGCCGGTGACGCCGGCAAACACGAAGTTGAACAGGCCGCCGAGGGCAAACAGCATCGGCGTATTCAGCCGTAACTTGCCGCCCCAGAGTGTGGCGAGCCAGGCGAACACCTTGATGCCGGTGGGCACGGCGATCAGCATGGTGGTGACCATGAACAGATCACGCATCCACTGGGGCACGCCGCTGGGGAACATGTGGTGCACCCAGACCACCAGGCTCAGCGCCACAATCACCAACGAGGCCATCGCCACAAAGCGATAGCCGAAGAGAGGCTTGCGGGCATAGACCGGAAACAGCTCGGAGAACACCCCGAACACCGGCAGGATGATCACATAGACGGCGGGGTGGGAATAAAACCAGAAGAAGTGTTGATAGAGCACCGGATCACCGCCGCCCTCCGGCCTGTAAAACGAGGTGCCCACCACCAGGTCAAACAACAACATCAGGGCGCCACCGGTGAGGGCCGGCAGGCCGATCAATTGAATGATCTGGGCGGAGAGCGCCGTCCAGCAGAAGATCGGCATCCGGAACAGGGTCATCCCCGGCGCCCGCATGCGCAGGATCGTGGTCACAAAGTTGATCGCCCCCATGATCGAGGACACACCCGAGAGGGCCACGGCCACAATCCAGAGCGCCTCGCCGTTGATCAGGAAGCCCAGCGGGTTCTGCAGGCTCACCGGCGGATAGGACCACCAGCCGGAGGCGGCCGGACCACCCGGCACCAGGAAGCTGGCCATCAGGATCACACCGAAGACGGGCACAAGCCAGAAGGCCGCCGCATTCAGCCGCGGAAAGGCCATGTCCGGGGCGCCGATCATGCAGGGGATCAGGAGGTTGTTGAGCCCATTGAGTACCGGGAACATGAACAGGAACAGCATGATCGTGCCATGCATGGTGTAGAGGCCGTTGTACACCGTTCGATCAACAAGATCAGCCTCAGGGGTGATCAATTCGCCGCGCATGATCATGGCCAGCAGCCCGCCGACCAACAGAAAGATCAGGGCGGTGGCGATGTATTGAATCCCGATCACCTTGGCATCGGTGTTGAAGCTGAAGTAACGCTTCCAGCTGTTCGGAGCCTTGGGCTGCGGCGTGGGGGCGGCGCTGAGGCCCGGATCGAAAGGGGTGATGGTCATGGCGCGATCAACCGTCGTGGGGAAGGGTGTTGGAGCCGGGGACGTTCACCATCGGCGGCGGCGCAGGAACCACAGTGGCGTATCCCGACGGCCGCGTGCGGCTCTGGCGCAGGGCGTACTCCCTGGAGGCATCGCTGAGTCCGGGCTGCAGCGGCAGGCGGCTGGCCCGGCGCAGCCAGTCCTGGTAGTCGGTTTCGCTCTGGACCACCACATCCACCTGGTTGGCGGCGAACCAGGTGCCGCTGTATTCCGAATCCCGCAGCCGGTAGCGGCCCTCCCGGGTGGGTGTGAGGAAAAAGGCGATCGAGCGGCCCGGGATCACCTGCTGCTTGAGCCGGAACGCCGGCACGTAGAAGCCATGGATCACGTCCTCGCTGCGCAGCTGCAATCCCACCCGGCGATCCAACGGCAGGTGCAGCTCGGTGGCGCTGACTGCCGCACCGGGGTAGCGGAACTCCCACGACCACTGGCGGGCGATCACCTCGATCTCGGCCTGCGGGGCCACGGCGGCACCGCTGGCGGGCTGCTGATCACTGGCCAGCCGATCGCCGTGCACATGGTCCATCGGTCCGATCAGACCGATCTGGCGGTTCACATCGATCGTGTAATAGGCGATCCCCATGACCAGCAGCAGTGGAATCACCGTCCAGATGATCTCGAGCTTGGTGTTGCCCTCGATCGGCTCTGCGTCACTGATGTCGTACTTCGCCGCCCGGTTGAACAGCATCACCCAGGCCATCACCGACACCACCCCGGCGAAGACGAAGGTGGCAACGGCTGTCTCGAAGCTGAACAGGCCATCCACCAGGGGTGCGGCGCTGGAGGCCTGCACCGGCAGCCAGCCGAAGGACTGCTGGCCCATCCAGAAGCTGAACCAGACCAGCAGCCCGATCCAGAAGACCAGCCCAGCGATGGCTGGCAGGTTGGGGCGCGACGGCGTGCTGGTCATGGCAGGGCCTCGTTGAGATCGGCACCGGCCGCCAGCAGCTGGTTGGCCGTCACATGCACCCCGAACTCAACAGCCAGCTGGGCGCCGAGGGTGCCATGCCAGGCCATGGCGCCCAGCAGCAGCACGCCGGTGAGCAGGTAGCTCCACTGCACCTGACGGCCCATTTCGCTGCGCCAGTCGAAGCGCTGGAAACCGCGCCAGAGCGTCATCGCCACGATCGCGAACAGCAGGGCCACGCCGCCGGCTCCATGCCAGAGCATGGTGGCGGTGCTGCCCATGCCGAAGCTGCTGACGACGCCCGGCAACGGCACCGCCAGCTGCATCTCCACGAAGCCAGCGGCCACGGTGAAGAAGCTGATCAGGCAGCAGGCCAACAGGTTGTACCAGCCCACATCGTGAAAGCCGGCGCGGGTCACCGGCAAGGCCAGGAAACGGAACAGCCGTTTCTCCAGGGGAAACACCGCCCCGGCGATGTCGAAGGCAATCGCGATCACGAACAGGCCGATGCTGAGATGCACCAGGTTCGGATGGATCGGCAACCGGTAGGGCAGGTTGTTGGCACCCAGGCTCAGCAGGTGCAGGTTGGCTGGATCCATCACACCTGTCCTGCCCGCATCGCTTCCACCACCCTGACGGTGTGCAGCCCGTAGACCCAGATCAGCTGGTTGCCCAGTATCACCTGGACCACCACCAGGGCACTGAGCAGCGCGCCGGCCCCCAGGAAGGCCAGGGGCAGCTTGAGCGGGTCACGGCTGCGGATCACATAACGCCAACCGGTGAGCACCGAGAGCACGCCGGCTAGCACCCAGCCCAGGGTGCTGTGCAGGTTGAGGATGTCGCGCGAGGCGCCGTAGGGGTTGGCCAGTCCGGCCTCCACCTGGCCGAAGATGATCGCGATGAAGATCGCCGCAGTGGCGAACAGCAGATTCCAGAAGCTGACCTCGAACAGGGCCGGCCGCTTGGCCCAGACCCCGATCAGATCAAAGACGAAGGCGATCAGGGCCATTGCGATCACAAAGTGCACCACGATCGGATGGATCGTGTCCATCCAGGGCAGGTTGCGATCGTTGAGCTGGGGCAACAGCTCGAACATGGGCGGGGATGAAGCTGTCCCCCCATTCCAGCTTGCGGAGGGGCCTTCTGCGAACCCTGCTCGCTTATCCAAACGCTCCTTGAGCTTGTTGATCAGACCCCCCTTAGCCTGAACGCACTCGTTTTTTCGCTTTGACGGCTCCCGCCTCCCGCCCGCTGCGCTGGCTCACCGCCGGTTTGCTGTTCGCCGCCGCCGGCCTTTCAATCGCCCTTCCCTTCGTCTCGGCCACCCTGCTGACCATCGGCATCGGTGGGGTGGCGATCGCCGCCGGGGTGGCCCAGCTGATCCGACTGACCGGTAGCGGCAGCCTCAGCGACAGGGTGTTTCGCGGCTTCTCTGCCCTGCTCTACATCGGGACCGGCGTTTGGATCTTGCTCAATCCGGTGGGCAGCGAGGTGAGCCTCACGCTCTTCGTTGGCCTGCTGGTGGCCTTCGAGGGGGTGATGGAACTGGCCGCCGCCGCTGCCAGCGCCGTTCCGGCTCGGGGTCTGGTTCTTATTGATGGGCTGATCACCACCTTGCTCGGGGGACTGCTGGTTGCCCAGTGGCCCAGCGACAGCCTCTGGGCCCTCGGCACGCTGTTCGGTGTGGCCCTGGCGCTCTCGGCCGTGAATCTGTTAACGGCGCCAGCTTCGGCTGCAGAGGCCGCTTCACCCAGCTGAAGGTTCGTTCTGTCAGCAGCTCATTTTTTTTATTCTTCCTTGCGGCGTCCCACCAGCCAGAAGGCACCGAGCACGGCGCCAAGGAGCAGGGCAATCTGGATCAGCCCGCCGCTCCACATCCATTCCTGGGAGGTCATCTCGGCGACAGGGCCCAGAGGGGCGAGGGAAGCAAGCAAGGATCCAGCTGCAAGGGCGCTACCCACAGTCTGCGGGAGTGGGCTTCATTCGCCGATGGCCAGGGCTCCGGAGCGGCGGGGGTCCGCCACCCCCAGGCTGCCGCCTTCCGGCAGGGCCTCAACCGAATGGGCAGAGCCCATCGCCCGTGATGGCTGCAACTGGTGGCCCAGGTTTTGCAGCAACCGCAGGCTGTCGGGGCTGAGGCCCTGCTCGTGGCTGAGCTGATCGGGCCAGAGCTGGCTGTGGATCCGGCTGGTGGCCACGGCTGAGGCCAGGTTGAGGCCGTGCTCGAGGCGATTAAGCAGCACCTGCAGCACGATGGTGATGATGCGGCTGCCACCCGGGCTGCCGGTGGCCAGGAGTGGCCCGCCGCGTCGGTCGAGCACCAGCGTGGGCGCCATCGAGGAGAGCGGCTGTTTGCCCGGCGCGATCGCGTTGGCCTCCCCTTGCACCAGGCCGAAGGCGTTGGGCACGCCCGGTTTGGCCGTGAAGTCGTCCATCTCGTTGTTGAGCAGGAAACCGGCTCCGGGCACACTCACCCCATTGCCGAAGGCGAAGTTGAGTGTGGTGGTGGTGGCCACCAGGCTGCCGTCACGGTCGATCACCGAGAGGTGGGTGGTGTTGGGGCCTTCCTGGAGGCCAGGTGCCTGTGGCGAGAGCTGCAGGGAGGGCGTATGGCGGTTGAGCTGGATGCGGGCCCGTTGGCGGGAGGCGTAGGCGGAGCTGAGCAGCTTCTCCAGGGGCATCGCCACGAAGCGGGGGTCACCGAGCAGGGCGTTGCGATCCAGGTAGGCCAGGTTCATCGCCTCCACCATCAAGTGCAGGCTGGCGGCGCTGTTGAGCCCCATGGCCGCCAGATCGAAGCCCTCGAGCATGCGCAGCAGCTGGATCAAGGTGACGCCCCCAGAGCTGGGTGGCGGCATGGCGATGACGGCATGGCCGCGCCAATCACCGATCAGCGGAGCCATCGCCCTGGCGCGGTAAGCGCTGAGGTCGGCGGCAGTGATCAACCCGCCTTGCTCACGCATCAGGGCCACCAGCTGGTCCGCCACCGGCCCGGCGTAGAAACCCTCTTCCCCTTCGCGGGCGATGCGGCCGAGGGTGGCGGCCAGCAGGGGCTGGCGCAGCCGATCACCGGGCGCATAGGCCAGACCGCCGGGCTTGAAGAACAGCTGGGCTGAGGTGGGGTCGGCCTTGAGCCGTGGGGCCGCCGCCTTCAAGGAGCCCGCTAGCTCGTGGCTGACCACGATTCCATCTTTGGCCAGGGCGATCGCAGGGGCGATCACGGCGGCGAGCGGCAGGCGTCCGTAGCGGCGCTGGGCCAGCACCAGCCCGGCCACGGTGCCAGGCACGCCCGTGCTCAGCAGGCTGCGGGTGGCCTTGAGGCGATCCACCGATCCATCGGCAGCAAGGAAGAGATCGGCCCGGGCAGCCAGGGGGGCCTTCTCCCGGAAATTGATCGTCACCGCCCGCCCCCGTCCCACCCGCGTCTCCCCCTCCAGCAGGGGCGCTCCTGCCGTTGCCGTGTCGGGCCGCCACAGCACCAGAAAACCGCCGCCGCCGATGTTGCCGGCCTGGGGCAGCGTCACCGCCAGGGCGAAGGAGGTGGCCACCGCGGCGTCCACGGCATTGCCACCCCGGCGCAGGATGTCACGCCCTACCCGCGACGCTTCAGCTTCCTGGCTCGCCACCATGCCGCCACTGGAGCGCACCGGCGAAAAGCGCTCTCCGCCTTCCTGCAGCACGTTGGCGCTGGCCAGAGGTGTCAGCAGCAGGCCGCTCCCCAGAAAGCACTTCGCCAGCAGGCCCCAACTCAGAAGGCCCAGCCGCTGTTCAGGCCTTGCCATAGCCACCGCCACCGGGAGTTTCGATGATCAGTCTGTCGCCGGCCTCCACGGCCAGCTCAATGCTGCCACCCAGCTCCTGCTCGCGGCCATCGGCGCCGATCCAGCGGTTGCGGCCCGGCTGGCCAGGACCACCGCCGGCGAGGCCGAAGGGCGCCACCTGGCGCGATCCGGAGAGGATCGCAGCGGTCATCGGCTCGAGAAAGCGGATCTCCCGCACCACCCCGTCGCCACCGGGCCAACGGCCGCTGCCACCGCTGCCCCGCCGCAGGGCGAACGATTCCAGGCGCACCGGAAAGCGTTCCTCAAGGATTTCGGGATCGGTGAGGCGAGAGTTGGTCATGTGGCTCTGCACGGCCGAGGCGCCGGCAAACCCCACTCCATCCAGCTGGCGGCCGGCGCCGCAACCACCGCAGATCGTCTCGTAGTACTGGTGGCGGCTGTCGCCGAAGCTGAGGTTGTTCATCGTGCCCTGGGCCGCGGCCATCACGCCGAGCGCTCCAAACAGGGCGTTGGCGATCGCCTGGGAGGTTTCGACGTTGCCGGCCACCACCGCGGCCTCTGGCCCCGGGTGCAGCAGGGAGCCGGGCGGCACGATCAGCTGCAGCGGCCTGTAGCAGCCGGCGTTGAGTGGCACCTCTTTCCCCACCAGGCAGCGAAACACGTAGAGCACCACTGCCTGGGTGATCGCCAGGGGCGCGTTGCGGTTTCCGCCATCCTGGCCGGATGTGCCGCTGAAGTCGATCACGGCCCGGCGGCCGCGGCGATCGATGCGCACCGCCACCTCAATCATCAGGCCGCCATCGAGGGGCAGGCGGAACTGACCCGAAGTGAGGCGATCGATCACCTGCCGTACCGCCTCGGCGCCGTTGTCCTGAACGTGGGCCATGTAGGCCCGCACCACCCCCAGCCCCTCGCGCTCAGCCAGGGCTTGCAGCAGCCCGGCGCCCAGCTGGTTGGCGGCCACCTGGGCCTGCAGGTCGGCCAGGAGCTGCTCGGGATTGCGCACTGGCCAGGGGCCAGCCGCCAGCCGCCGCCGCCAGTCATCGGCCAGGAGTTTGCCCTGGCGCAACAGCGGCACATTGTCGAGCAGCAGCCCCTCCTGCTCAAGCGTTTGGCTGAAGGGGGGCATCGAACCTGGGGTGATCCCGCCCACATCGGCGTGGTGGCCGCGAGAGGCCAGGAAGAAATCAGGGAGTGGAAAGGGCTGCTCGTTGCCGTTGCTATTGCCATTGCCATTGCCAGTCCCGCCTGTGAACACCGGTGTGATCACGGTGAGATCGGGCAGGTGGGTACCGCCGTGGGCGGGGTGGTTGGAGACGATCCCATCGCCGGGCCGCAGCGCTGGATGGTCGCCGCGGCGCACCGCCGCCAGCAGGCCGGCGACGCTGGCCCCCATCGAGCCCAGATGCACGGGGATGTGTGGTGCATTGGCCACCAGCTCGCCGGCCCCGTCAAAGACAGCGCAGGAGAAATCGAGACGCTCGCGGATGTTCACCGAGCGGGCGCTCTGCTGCAGCCGTACGCCCATCTGCTCGGCCACCGCGCTGAAGCGATGGTTGAACAGCTCCAGGCTGACCGGATCGACGGCCTCGGAGCCCCGATGGGCGTGTGCATCGCCAGGCGCTTCGGTGTGGGTCAGCAGCAGGATCTCGCCGGCCTGCAGTTCCGCCCTCCAGCCAGGGGCGAGCACCAGGCTGCCGTTGGCCTCCACCACCAGCGCCGGCCCGCTCAGCCGCGCTGCCGGCGGCAGATCCTCGCGACGGTGCAGGGGAACGTCGTGCCACTCGCCTCCCCAGTAGAGCCGGATGGGTTGGTCCTTGCCCCCTTGCGGCGAGGCGGATGGAGGTGGGCAGACAGCTTCCGGTTCGGGGCCCGGGTCCACCAGCTCCACCAGCAGCCACTCCACCACCAGATCCGGACCTTCTGGCCCGTCGCCCTCGGGGCCATGGCCGAAGCGCTGGCGATGGGCCCGCTCGAACGCCTCGCGCAGGGCCGGCGCCGCAGCCAGGGGCAACGGCAGGGTCAGCTCACTGGCGGCGAGCCGCACCCCAACACTGAACTCGGCCCTGGGGGCGGGATTCGCTTCAACCAGCGCGGCGGCCCGCTGCCGCAGCCGTGCCACCAGCGCCGCATCGAGGGGTTCACGCACCACCTCCTCGCGCAGCAGCCGCTGGTCGGCCAGGCCGATGCCATAGGCCGAGAGCACTCCGGCCAGGGGATGGAGCAGCAGCCGACGGATGCCCAGCCGCTCGGCGAGGGCGCAGGCGTGCTGGCCGCCGGCGCCGCCGTAGCAAACCAAGGTGGCACCGCGGATGTCATGGCCGCGCTGGATCGAAATCCGCCTGATCGCTTCGGCCATCCGGTCGTTGGCGATCGCCAGGGCTCCTTCGGCCAGGGCTTCAGGCGTGCTCGCCCGTCCCGTCGCCAGGGCGACCCGCTCGGCCAGCTCCTCGAACAGCTGGCTCACCAGCTCCGGATCGGGCCCCTGATCTCCGCCGGGGCCGAACACCGCCGGAAAGGCCGCCGGCTGCAGGCGGCCCAGCAACAGGTTGGCGTCGGTGATGGTGAGCGGCCCGCCGCGGCGGTAGCAAGCCGGGCCTGGATCGGCCCCGGCCGAGGCCGGCCCCACCTGCAATCGCTGGCCATCGAAGTGGAGCCGCGAGCCACCCCCGGCCGCCACGGTGTGGATCGGCAGTCGTTCCGCCTGCAGGCGGAGACCGGCGATCTCCGTCTCCTCCAGCCGCTCCAAGCCACTTCCTCTGCAAACGCCATCGCCACGTCCATTTCCACTTCCCGGCCCGGCGGCCTCGGCATGGAACACATCGGTGGAGGTGCCGCCCATGTCGAAACCGACGATCGGCGTGGACCCGCCCGCCAGCTTGACGGCGGCCACCAGGCCACCGGCGGGGCCGGAGAGGATCGTGTCCTTGGCGCAGAGCAGTTCCGGGGCGATCAATCCCCCGCTCGACTGCATCACCCGCAGGCGGCAATGCGGCCCCAGCTCGCGTTGCAGCCGCTCCAGATAGGCCGCCAGCACCGGGGCGACGCAGGCCTCGACGACGGAGGTCTGGGCGCGGGGCAGCAGGCGGGGGCGCAGGCCCACCCGGTGGGAGAGCACCACCTGGTGGAAGTCGAAGCGCTGCAGCCAGTCGCCCAGCTGCCGCTCCTGGCGGGGATGGCGGCAGCTGTGCAGCAGGGCAACGGCGCAGCTGCTGATTCCGCCGGTCCGGGCCTGGCTGATCGCCTCCTCCAGCTCGGCATCGAGCCGCAAGGGGGCCAGTTCCTGGCCATCGGCCGCCAGCCGCCCCTCCACCTCCAGCACCTGCCGATACAGGGGAGCCGGACGCTCGATGCCAAGGGCAAACAGATCGGGGCGGTGCTGATCGCCGATCCAGAGCGCATCGGCGAATCCGCGCGTGATCAGCAGCAGCGTCGGGGCGCCCTGGCCCTCCAGCAGGGCGTTGGTGGCCACCGTGGTGCCCAGCCGCACCTCCTCCACCGCCCCTGGCGGCAGCGGCAGGCCAGCGCCCACCCCCAGCAGCGTGCGCATGGCGGCCACGGCGGGATCTCCCGGCTGCCCGGGTTGCTCGGAGAGCACCTTGCGCACCACCAGCTCGCCGCTGGGGGCGCGACCGACCAGATCGGTGAAGGTGCCGCCCCGGTCGATCCAGAACTGCCAGCCGGAACCGGAGCACACAGCTTTCAGGGAGCTGGCTTCAGCGATAGTTCTCGAACTGCAGCGGCAGCTCCAGGTCCTCGGCGCGCAGCAGCTGGATCACCTGCTGCAGGTCGTCCTTGTTTTTGCCGGTGACCCGCAGGCTCTCGCCCTGGATGGCCACGGTCACCTTCTTGATCTGGTCGCGCACGGTTTTCGAGAGCTTCTTGGCCAGCTCCTGGCTGAGGCCCTTGCGCAGCTTCACCACCTGCTGGACGCGGTTGCCGCCCACCGGCTCGGCGGTTTGAAAATCGAAGATCTTCAAGGACAGCTCCCGTTTGGTGGCCTTCTGGCGCAGCACGTCGGTGACGGCCTCCAGGGTCATGTCGCTGGCGGTGGTGATCGTCAGGCTGGCTTCCTCCAGCTCGATCTCGGTTTTGGAATCCTTGAGGTCGTAGCGCTGGCCCACTTCGCGGCGCGCCTGATCAATGGCGTTCACCAGCTCCTGCCGATCGAAATCCGAAACCACGTCAAAGGAGTAGCTGTCGGCCATGGCAAGGGAGCGCGGCGAGGGGGGCGCCCAGCTTAGAAAGAGGCCTCCGACCCTCCGCAGCCGCCATGTTCGCGACCCTTTTCGCCACTGTCTCCTTGGGCAGCCCGGCGGCAGCTCCGGCCTGGTCGTTGCTGCTCGCTGGCGCCGTGGTGGTCTTCAGCCTGGTTCCGCTCGGCATGGGCCGCGCCAAGGCCGATTTCACCCCCGCCGATCTGGCTGCCCCGCGGGCGATGTTCGAGCGGCTGCCGGCCTGGGGCAAGCGGGCCAGCTGGGCCCATCAGAACTGCTTCGAGTCGTTCAGCCTGCATGCGCCGGCCTGCCTGCTGGCGCTGCTGGCCGGCGTCGATGCCCCGCTGGCGATTGCGGCGGCCTGGCTGCATCCGCTGCTGCGTGTCGCCTACATCGGCGCCTATGTGGGCAATGTGCCGCCCCTGCGCGGGCTCTGCTGGCTGGTCGGTCTGCTCTGCAGCGCCGTGCTCTACGGCGAGGGGCTGAAAGCGGTGGTGGCGGGCTGAAGCTGCTGAAGCCTGGCGGGCCTGGTGCTGGCCGCTCACCCCTGCTGCAGTCCGCGCAGGGCGGTGAGCAGCGAGGCCGGGCTCTGGGGATCCACCATCAGCACGCTGCCGCCTTTGGCGTTGCTGAGCTCTTCTCCCATGGTGATCCAGTCGCGGGCCAGCAACAAGCGCAGGGCTTCGGAGCCTGACGGGCTCGAATCGATCAGACGGGCCAGTTCGCCGGCCGCCAGGGCCCGGGCCTTGGCCAGCATCTCCTGCTGCTTGGCCTGGGCTTCGGCATCGAGCAGCACCGCCTCGGCCCGGCCTTTGGCGGCATTCACCTCGGCCTCCCGCAGCCCTTCAGAGCGCAGCACCGCCGCCCGCTTCTCGCGCTCGGCGCTCATCTGCATCTCCATCGCCTGCTGAACGCCAGGCGAGGGCATGATGTCGCGCAGCTCCACCCGGGTCACCTTGACCCCCCAGGGATCGGTGGCCTGGTCGAGTTCGCGCAGCAGCATCTCGTTGACGTCCTGGCGGGTGGTGAAGGTCTGGTCGAGGTCGAGCTTGCCCATCTCGGCCCGGATCTGGGTGAGCACCAGATTCACCATCGCCGCCTGCAGATCATCGACGGCGTAGTGGGCCTTGGCATGCTCCAGCAACTGCCAATACACCACCGCATCCACCGTGATCGAGACGTTGTCGCGGGTGATGCACTTCTGGGGGGCGATGTCGAGCACCCGTTCCTTCAGCGACTGGTTGCTGACCACCCGCTCCAGGCCCGGCAGCACGAACGAGAGGCCAGGCTGCAGCTGGCGGTCGTAGCGGCCCAGCCGCTCCACCAGCAGCGAGCGGCCGCCGCTGGTCACCTTGACGCCGCTGGCACCGAGGACGGCGATCACCAGCAGGGCGGGAATCGAAAGCAGACCTTCCATGGGGTGCCAGTGCGCAGGACAACTCCCCTCAATCGAGGAGCCGAACCAGGCTAGGGACGGCGCGTTCTCGCCCCGAGCAGGCAGTTCCTCCAGACTGGATTTCGCCGCCCTGTTTCGATGAGGCCCCTGCCCTGATGATCCCCCTGATCTGGCTGGTGGCCGGAGGTGGCCTGTTGTTGCTGGAATGGATCTTTCCCAGCATCGATGGCCTGCTGATCGGCGCTGTCGCCGCCCTGTTGCTCTCGGCGCTGACCGCCCTGTGGCCGGGCCTGGCCGCCGGATTGCAGCTGGCGGGATTCCTGGTTCTGTTCCTGGCGGGCTACGGCGTTCTGCGCCGCTGGTCGTTGCGGGGTCGCCTCCAGCCCGACGCACTCAGCAGCCCCGGCAGCGAACGGGCTGAAGTGATCCAGGCCTTCAACCATCTCGGCAAGGGCCGGGTGCGCTGGCAGGGCCAGAGCTGGCGGGCCGAACTGCTTGAGGCAGCGGCCGGCAGCCTGGCTGCGGGCGATGAGGTGGTCGTGCTGCGCCGGGTAGGCACCCGACTGGAGGTGCTGGCCGCCCCTGATCCCTGATCGGGGGCTGATCAATCGAAGAACATCAGGCTGACCACCTTGCCCATGTCCTCGGCGGTGCGGCAGCTGGAGAGCAGGGTTTCGCTGTCGTGGAAGGCGAAGCAGATCAGCTGGTCGGAGCGGCCGATGATCTCCTGGTTGCAGAGGCTGCTGGCCATCGGCAGGGGCAGGTCGTCGTGCTCGGGCTTCTCCACGAGGTGGAGCACCTGCTCGAGCTGGTCGCGGGATTCGCCTGGCTGGCGATCGAGGCTCTGGGGCAGCAGCACCGTCAGCCGGGCTGGATCGATGCTGAGCACGCCGCGGATGACCGCCGCATTCACGCCCTGGGAGCCGGAGGTGACCAGGTTGTGCCCCTCCTGGGCCAGGGATCGCGACACCAGCTCGACCAGGTGGATCGAGACCACCGGCACGTGGCGACTGCCGAGGATGGCGATCCGGCGCTTGCCTGTGTCCTGAAGCAGGGCCAGTTCCTGGGCGAGGGTATCAACCCGGTCCAGGGAGGGCAGATCAAGAGACCGGGTCACCGAGATCAGGCAATCGACCGCAAGAAACTAGCAGCGCCCTTGCGGGGCAAGCCCATTCGCCAGCTGCAGGCGCTCGAGCAGGCGTTCGAAGCGGCAGTGCTCCTCCACCAGACGCATCGCGTAGCTGGCCTTGACGGACTCATGCAGGCGCACATGGCCGAACGCCCGCTCGATCACCTCCACGGTGGTGAGGGTGTCGTGTTCCACCTTCAACACCGGAACGTCCAGTTCCTCCGCCCGGCTGATCAGCTGGGCCATCGGTTCACCGACACCGGTGAGGATCAGGCACTGGGTGGACGCTTCTAAGGCCGCCAGCTGGATGTCGGTGCGATCAGCGCCGGTGACCACGGCCATGTTGCGGCGACGGCGGAAGAACTCCATGGCGGAGTTGACGTTCATCGCCCCGATCGAGAGGGTTTCCACCAGCAGATCGAGCCGCTCGGGGCAACACAGAACCCGGGCGCCGAGGCGCTCGACCAGTTCCTCGACCGTGACGCTGCGCAGCAACGGACTGCGCGGCATCACACCGAACACCGGCAGCCCGAGCCGTTCGATCGCTGGCACCACCTCGGCGTTCATCCCCTCGACGTCCTCAGGGTTGACCGCATTGAGCACGACCCCGGCCAGCCGCTCACCAAGCTGGGAGCGGGCCTGCAGCAAGGGCTCCACGCTGCGGCTGTCGGCCCAGAGGTGGACCAGCACCACCGGCGCTTCAAGGCCTTGGGCCAATTGGGAGAGGCTGAGCCCGTAAAGCAAGCCTTCACTGAGGCTGCCGGCGGCTTCCAGCAGGTTGATCCCATCGGGGTAGGCCTGCAGCTGCTGCTGCAGCTGGGTGAAACGATCACCGGCGCTCAATGACCCCGCCAGCAGGCGATCGCTGGCGGTGTCCGGGTGCTGCAGATCCAGGGACGGCAGCAAATTGGCCGCGGCCAGGCCCAGCATGCTGCCGATGAAGGCAACGTCATCGTCGATCAGGCGTGTCTCGCCATCGTCTTGGCCGGAGCGACCGAGGCGAAGGCTGGTGGCCAGCGGCTTGCCGAAGCGCACGGGCACGCCCTGGCGGGTGAGCATGCGCGCCAGACCGAGCACAAGGGCCGACTTGCCGCTGAAGGGATCGCAGGACCCGATCAGCAGGGTGCTGCTCATGAATGATCTGCGCCAGGGAGACCCAATCTAGGTGGGGGCCGCTCAGCCGATGGCAACCGGCCACCGACACTGGGTGGCCGTGTGATTCCCTGCCGGTGTTCCGCCCCCTTCTTCCCCTGCGCGATCGAACCGTGGCGGTCAGTGGCGCCGCTGGTTCTCTGGGTCAGGCCCTGCTGCGCCGCTTCGATGGCCAGGGAGCACGGCTGATCGGCCTGACCAGCCAGACCAGCCCCCTCAGCATCGCGGGCAGCTCCGGTGCGCCGATCCCCCTGCGTTCGGTTCAGTGGCGCTGCGGGGAGGAGCAGGCCCTCGGCGCGTTGCTTGAGCAGGTGGACATTCTGGTGATCAACCACGGCGTCAACAGCTTTGGTGACCGCAGTGCCGGAGCGGTTGAGCGCAGCCTGGAGGTGAACGCGCTCAGCGCCTGGCGGCTGGTGGAGCTGTTCCTCTCCCTGCCGGAACGCCCGGCCGGCAGCCCGGCGCGGGAGCTGTGGGTGAACACCTCAGAAGCGGAGATCCTGCCGGCAGTGAGCCCGCTGTATGAGATCAGCAAGCGGCTGCTGGGACAGCTGCTGAGCCTGCGGGCCCTCGATCACAGCGGCGCCAACCCCTGCCGCATCCGCCGCCTGGTGCTGGGGCCGTTCCGGTCCGGCCTCAATCCCTACGGCGTGATGGGCGCCGACTTTGTGGCCGGCCAGGTGATCGCCCAGGCACGCCGCCATCTGGGCCTGATCATCGTGACCCCCAACCCGCTCACCTATGCGCTGATGCCGCTGGTGACGGCCCTGCGCCACGGCTACTTCCGCTTGACGAGTCGGGCTTAGAAGTCGCGGTCGGTGAGAATCTCGCAGCCGTCACTGGTGACCACAATCGTGTGCTCCCACTGGGCCGAGAGGCTGCCATCGGCGGTGACCACGGTCCAGCGGTCGGCCAGGGTGCGGCAGACCTTGCTGCCGGCGTTGAGAATCGGCTCCACCGCCAGGGTCATGCCGGGACGCAGCTTGACGTTGGGCAGGTCGTTGGTGCGGAAGTTGAACACCGAAGGCTCTTCGTGCAGGTTGCGGCCGACGCCATGGCCGGTGTAGTCCTCCACGACGGCATAGCCGTGGGCTTCGACGTGGTCTTGAACAGCGCCAGCGATGTCGAGCAGGGTGTTGCCGGCCTTGACCTGGCCCAGGCCCTTCATCAGCGACTCCTGGGCCACCCGACTCAGCCGGCGTGCTTCCTCGGAGCTCTCACCCACGCAGACGGACACGCAGCTGTCGCCGTGATAGCCCTCGAAATAGGCGCCCGTGTCGATCTTGAGCAGATCGCCCGCGCGGATAACCTGTTTGGCGCTGGGGATGCCGTGCACCACCTGGTTGTTGATGCTGGCGCAGATGCTGGCCGGGAAGCCGTGATAGCCCTTGAAGCTGGGGGTGGCCCCCATCGAGCGGATGCGCTTTTCGGCCTGACGGTCCAGGTCGGCTGTGGTCATGCCGGGAGCGGCCAGTTCGAGCAGTTCGCGCAGCACGGTGGCGACGATGCGGCTGGCCTGGCGCATGATCTCGATTTCGCGCGCCGACTTGATCTCAACGCCACGGCGGCCTTTCTGGATGCGCGGACCGGTCTGAACGGCGGTGGCCGTCGCCGCTTTCTTCGGTGTGGCGGTGCCCGTGGCCAGCAGGTCGGCGAACAGATTCATCGACGGGCGCCCTAACAATTCAGAATCACAAGCTACCAACTTTCCGGCAGCGACCATGCAGGCCATGGCAAGACTGCGGCGCTGGCACGGCCGCTTAGCCCCGCTGGTGCTGGCACCACTGTTGCTCACCGTGCTCAGCGGCATGGGTTACCGCCTGCTGCGTGACTGGGGAGGCCTGAGCCGGGACCAGGCCCACGTGCTGATGGTCCTCCACGAGGGCGAATGGCTCGGTCGCCATGGCGAAACGGTTTATGTGGCCCTCAATGGGCTGGGCCTGCTCTGGATGCTGGCGACCGGCTTCGGCATGGCGGTGCAGCAATGGCGCCGTTCAGCGCAAGCGAAGCCCAAGACAGAGCCTGAAAGCTGAGGCGTTACAGTTGTTGTTTGGCCAGAAACCTCGGAACTGGGATGGCAGCGGAAATCAACGAAACCGATTCAACGGCAGCTACTGCAACGGCAGCTCCAGAGGCAAGCCCAGAGGCTGCGAAGCCGGCTGGCCCCAAGCTTTGCGCCTATGACCTGATCAAGGCCTTTGAAGCCGAGCAGCTCAAGAGCGATCTGCCTGAGCTCTATGTGGGCGACACCGTTCGCGTGGGCGTGCGCATCAGTGAGGGCAACAAGGAGCGGGTTCAGCCTTACGAGGGCGTGGTGATTGCCAAGCGCCACGGCGGCATGAACGAAACGATCACCGTCCGGCGCATCTTCCAGGGCATCGGTGTGGAGCGGGTGTTCATGCTGCACAGCCCGCAGGTGGCCACGGTCAAGGTGGAGCGGCGCGGTAAGGTTCGCCGGGCCAAGCTCTTCTACCTGCGCGATCGGGTTGGTAAGGCCACCCGCGTCAAACAGCGTTTCGATCGCTGAAGTTTCGTTCCAACGTTTTTATTCGTCGTTTCAATTTCCCGGTGCTGCCCTTGGGCACCGGGCGAAAGGGCCTCTTCTTGCGCCGTTAGTTCAGTTGGTAGAACGCAGGTCTCCAAAACCTGATGTCGGGGGTTCAAGTCCTCCACGGCGCGCTCGATGCCCTTTCCTGCACTTTCCTGGTTCCGGACATGGAGTTGGATTTACAGCCCGGTGATGTGGTCAAAGTTCTGGAGTCTGCGGCTCTTGGCTGGGTCCGTGCCCGGGTGATCCGGGTCAAATCCGGTGGTCGTGTTGTTGTCCAAAGCGACCAGGGTCGTGAGTTCACCGCCCGGGGTAACCAGGTGCGCTTGATCGAACCGGCCGGCTTCCGTCCCTAGGCTCCCTGCAGCTTTGGCGTCTTCATGCTCATCCTGGCGGCCAGCAATGGCCATAACCTCGTCTTGGCGCGACGCGTCAGCTCGATTGCGGCGGAGCAGGGGCACGGCGTTGAGCTGATCGATCTTGTCGCCCTGGGTCTGTCGCTCTACACCCCGGCGGCCGAAGCGGTGGGACCAGGAGCGAATCTGGATCGGCTCGCCACTGAACTGCGCCTGCACCAGCGGCTGTGGATCTGTGCGCCTGAGTACAACGGCTCGCTGCCCCCCAGCCTCTCCAGTGCCCTGGCCTGGCTTTCGCGGACCACCAGCGATTTCCGCAGCCTCTTCAACGGCCTGCCGGTGGCGCTCTCCAGCCACAGCGGCGGCAGCGGCCAGAAGGCCCTGAGCGCGATGCGGCTCCAGTTCTCCCACCTCGGCTCCACGGTGCTGGGGCGCGAGTTGAGCTGCAGCGACGAACGGGCGGCCAATCCCGAGAGCATCGCGGCGATGTTGGTGGAGCTGCACCGCCTGCCCACTCCTGGTTGACGGCGGGACAGGCGGCGGTTGATACTGCCGTGGTCGCTCTGGCGGCACCGATAGCCGCACCGGCGCCGGGTTGATTCCCGTCTGCCAGTACGCTGCCGGTTCGCATCATCTGGGACTGTAGTTCAACCGGTTAGAGCACCGCCCTGTCACGGCGGAAGTTGCGGGTTCGAATCCCGTCAGTCCCGTTTGGCTCTTTGAGCCCTTGTCATCAAGGAGAACGTTGTTGTGACGGTGCGGGTACGCCTGGCTCCCAGCCCCACCGGCACGCTTCATATCGGCACGGCCCGAACCGCTGTTTTCAACTGGCTGTTCGCCCGCCATCACGGCGGTGCGTTCCTGCTGCGGATCGAGGACACCGACAAGGAACGCTCCAAGCCGGAATTCACCGCCAACATCCTCGATGGCCTCTCCTGGCTCGGCCTGGGCTGGGACGGCGAGCCGGTGATCCAGAGCGAGCAGATCGAAGCCCACCGCGCCGCCATTGCCCAGTTGCTCGCCAGCGGCCACGCCTACCGCTGCTTCATGAGCGAGGCGGAACTCGAGCAGATGCGCCAGGAGCAGAAGGACCTCAACGCACCGCCACGCCACAACAATGCCCACCGCGATCTCAGCGCTGCCCAGCAGGCAGCCTTTGCCGCCGAAGGCCGCGAGGCGGTGATCCGTTTCCGCATCGACGACCAGGCCACGATCGGCTGGAGTGATCTGGTGCGGGGTGAGATGCGCTGGAGCGGCAACGACCTCGGCGGTGACATGGTGATTGCCCGCCGCGCCCCGGCAGCGGACATCGGCGATCCCCTCTACAACCTGGTGGTGGTCGTCGACGATGCCGCCATGGCGATCAGCCATGTGATCCGCGGCGAAGACCACATCGCCAACACCGCCAAGCAGCTGCTGCTCTACGAGGCGCTGGGGCTGCCCCTGCCGGTGTTTGCCCACACCCCGCTGATCCTCAATGGCGAAGGGCGCAAGCTCTCCAAGCGCGATGGGGTCACCTCGGTGGCTGATTTCCGCGACCGCGGCTACACCGCCGAGGCGCTGGTCAATTACATGACCCTGCTGGGTTGGTCGCCGCCCGAGGGCATGGCTGAACGTTTCGGCCTGGCGGAGGCGGCGGCGGCCTTTGGTTTTGAGCGGGTCAACCGGGCCGGAGCCCGCTTCGACTGGGACAAGCTCAACTGGCTCAACAGCCAGGTGCTGCATGAGCGCAGCCCTGCCGTTCTGTTGGCTGAACTGCTGCCGCTCTGGCAGGCCGCAGGCTGGTGGGATTCGAGTGCTGATGGGGCCTGGGGCGAGCAACTCGCCGCCCTGCTCGGCCCGTCGCTGGTGACCCTGCAAGACGGCCTCGACCAGGCCCGTCCGTTTTTTGAATGGCCCGGCTACGACGCGACCGCGACCGGACAGCTGGCTTCGGCGGAGGCCCGCTCGGCGCTCGCTGCCCTGCTGGAGGCGCTGCCGGCTAGCGATCAACCGCTGGCCGACGCCACGGCCCGGGAGCTGTTGGCTGTAGCCGCCAGTGGGGCTGGCGTCAAGAAAGGCGTGGTGATGAAGAGCCTGCGGGCGGCACTGCTCGGCAGCCTGCAGGGCCCGGATCTGATCACCACCTGGTGCCTGCTGCACCCAAGCGGCGAAGATCGCTCACGCCTTGAGCGCAGCCTCGCCACCTGAGCCAAGCGAATCTTCGCTGGTCTCTTCGCCGTCCACTTCGTTTTCGCTGGGGGCGGGCCGCACCAGGCCGAGCAGTTTCGCCAATGGGGCCGCCGTCAGCCCCTGGATGCCCACCGTCATCAGGATCGTCAGGAAGACCAGGCCCTGCAGCTGGCCGGCCCCGGGAACCCCGGCTTCATCGAGCCGCAGGGCGAACAGGCTGGCCACCGCAGCGGTGACGATGCCGCGTGGGGCCAGCCAGGCCAGCAAGACCTTCTGGGGCAGGCTGAGCGGTAAGCCGGCTGTGGCGATCCCCATGGCCAGGGGCCTCACCACCAGCATCAGGGCCAGCACGCAGGCCACGCCACCGAAACCGAGCGGGCTGAGCTCCGCCCAGGAGACATCGGCGGCCAGCAGGGGGAACAAAATGCTGACCGCCAGCTGAGCCAGCTGGCGGATCAGGGTTTCGAGCTGGGCGGAATCGAGCTGGTCACGGCGACCCACCATCCAGCCAGCAGCCACGGAGGCCGGCAAGCCCGACTCGGGCAGCAGCACTTCGCAGCCGGTGAACATCAGAAAGAGGATGCCCAGGGTGAGCTGCAGGCGCAGGCCACTGGTGGGATCCACCGGCAGGCGGCGCAGCAGCTCGGAGAGCAACAGGCCACTGAGGAGGCCGATCACCACACCGCCACCGAGGCGAATCACCAGGTCGATACCGAGTTGCTTCCAGCCGCCCAGACCACCGAGTACCAGCTCCAGCAGCAGCAGCGCCAGGACGGCCGCGAATGGTTCGAGTACCAGGCCTTCGCCTTCAAGCACCTCTCCGAGGGGCGGCGCGAGGCGCATCTGCTGCACCAAGGGGGTGACCACCGTGGGGCCGGTGCCCAGCACGATCGCGCTGAACACCGCCGCCAACGGCCAGTTCAGCCCCGCCAGCCAGTGGGCCGCCAGCAGGCCGCAGGGCAGGGCCAGCAGCAAGCGCACCAGCACGATCCGCAGCACCGCCAGCCGTGCCACCTGCTGGGGCAGGTTGAGCTTGAGGCCGCCATCAAAGAGCACCAGGCTGACCAGCAGCCCCACCACGGTTTCGAGGCCGCTGCCCAGCTGAAAGGGGTTGACCAGGCCAAGGCCGGAGCGGCCGATCACCAGGCCGGCGGAGAGCAGCAGCACCACCGCCGGCAGGCCCGTGAGCACGGCCGTCAGCTGGGCCAGAGCGCCAGCAAAAACAGTGACTCCCCAGAGCAGTTCAAGCCGCTCGGGAGCATCGGTGATCGGAAGATTCAAGCGTTGATCGAGGTGTCTTGGGGGTCTTTCGGTTCGATCTCAATGGTGCTCAAACCAGAGCTGAAAGAAACCGATGGTAGGCAAGGGGATCTGCTCGCTCACAATGCCCCAGGAAGTGGCAGGCTGGCGCGAATGAAGGCAGCCCCCCAGTCCCAGGCCGGTCCGCCTCAGCAGCCCCTGTTGCTGCTGGTGGATGGCCACTCGCTGGCCTTCCGCAGCTTCTATGCCTTCGCCAAGGGCGGTGAGGGGGGTCTGGCCACCAAGGAGGGGGTGCCCACCAGCGTCACCTATGGCTTCCTCAAGGCGTTGCTGGACAACGTCAAGGGCCTCACCCCCCAGGGGGTGGTGATCGCCTTTGACACCGCCGAGCCCACTTTCCGCCACGAGGCCGACGCCAGCTACAAGGCCCACCGCGATGTGGCCCCGGAGCACTTCTTCAGCGATCTGGCCAACCTGCAGGAGATCCTCTCTGGGGCCATGGATCTGCCCCTGTGCATGGCACCGGGTTTCGAGGCCGACGACGTGCTCGGCACCCTGGCCAACCGGGCGGCGAACGCCGGCTGGCGGGTGCGCATCCTCTCGGGTGATCGCGACCTGTTCCAGCTCGTCGATGACGCGCGCGACATTGCCGTGCTCTACATGGGTGGTGGCCCGTACGCCAAGAGTTCAGGGCCGCTGCTGATCCGGAGTGAGGGAGTGGTGGCCAAGCTCGGCGTGACGCCGGAGGAGGTGGTGGACCTCAAGGCCCTCACCGGCGATGCCAGCGACAACATCCCCGGCGTCAAGGGGGTGGGCCCCAAGACCGCCATCACCCTGCTCAACGCCCACCTCAACCTCGATGGCATCTACGCGGCCCTCGATCAGCACAAAGGTGCCCTCAAAACAAAGCTCGAAACCGACCGTGAGAACGCCTATCGCTCGCGCATGCTCGCCGAGATCCTGATCGACATCCCCCTGCCGGCCGAACCGCGGCTGACGCTCGGCGCCGTGGATGGGGCCGCCTTGGGCCTGCGCTTAGAAGAGCTGGAGCTGTTCAGCCTGGCCCGGCAGCTGGCGGCCTTTGAGAAGGCTTTCTCGGCCGATCACCAAGCTGAGGGCTCGCCGGATTCCGCAGCGGCCAGACCGTCGTCTGCAGCATCAACGGCCGCCAGCACAGAGGAAACCGCACCAGGCCCCGCTGATCCAAGTGCGCCCAGCCTGCAGCCCCAGATCATCCAGAGCCCAGAGCAGCTCGAAGCCTTGCTGTTGCGGCTGATGGCGGCCAGCGATCCCGCCCGGCCGATCGCCCTCGACACCGAAACCACTTCCTTGAATCCCTTCCAGGCGGAGCTGGTGGGAGTGGGCCTCTGCTGGGGTGAGGCCCCCGCCGATCTGGCCTACATCCCGATCGCCCACCAGTTCGGGGAAGCCACTGATCTGCTGGAGCAGGCACCGGTGCCACCCCGGCAGTTGCCCCTCGATGGGGTGCTCACGGCCCTGGCCCCCTGGCTGGAGAGTGCCCAGCACCCCAAAACCCTGCAGAACGCCAAGTACGACCGGCTGATCCTGCTGCGCCATGGCCTGAACCTGGAGGGGGTGGTGATGGACACCCTGTTGGCCGATTACCTGCGCGATGCCAATGCCAAGCACGGGCTGGAGGTGCTGGCCGAGCGCAATTTCGGTTTCGCGCCCGAGGGCTTCAGCGCGCTGGTGGCCAAGGGCGACACCTTCGCAGGGGTGCCGATCGAAGCCGCCGCCCGCTACTGCGCCATGGATGTGCACCTCACCTGGCGGCTGACGCCGCTGCTGCGCGGCCAGCTGCAGCAGCTGGGGGAAGCCCTGCCGCAGTTGCTCGATCAGCTGGAGTTGCCGCTGGAGCCGGTGCTGGCCCGCATGGAGGCCACCGGCATTCGCATCGACAAGCCCTATCTGGCGACCCTGAGCGAAGAACTGGCCGGCGCTCTCGCCAGCCTCGAGGCCGGTGCCCGCGAAGCCGCTGGTGTGGAGTTCAACCTGGCCTCACCCAAACAACTGGGCGAGCTGCTGTTCGACACCCTGGGGCTGGAGCGCAAAAAATCGCGCAAGACAAAAACGGGCTGGAGCACCGACGCGGCCGTGCTCGAAAAACTCGAGGCCGATCACCCGGTGGTGCCGCTGGTGCTGGAGCACCGCACCTTGAGCAAGCTCAAAAGCACCTATGTGGATGCGCTGCCAGCCCTGGTGGAGCCAGAAACCGGCCGCGTTCACACCGACTTCAACCAGGCGGTGACCGCCACCGGACGGCTCTCCAGCAGCCATCCCAACCTGCAGAACATCCCCATCCGCACGCAGTTCAGCCGCCGCATCCGCAAGGCCTTCCTGCCCCAGGAGGGCTGGCAGCTGATCAGCGCCGATTACTCCCAGATCGAGCTGCGCATCCTCACCCACCTCTCAGGCGAAGAGGTGCTGCTGGAGGCCTACGCCAACGGCGACGACGTGCATGCCCTCACCGCCCGCCTGCTACTCGACAAAACCGAGGTGACAGCAGAGGAGCGCCGCCTGGGCAAAACAATCAACTTTGGCGTGATCTACGGCATGGGCGCCCAGCGCTTCGCGCGCGAAACAGGCGTGAGCCAGGTGCAGGCCAAGGAGTTTCTCTCGAAATACAAAGAGCGCTACCCCAGGGTTTTCGGTTTTCTGGAGCTGCAGGAGCGGCTGGCCCTCAGTCGCGGCTATGTGGAGACAATCCTGGGGCGTCGCCGCCCCTTCGCCTTTGACCCCGGTGGCCTCGGCCGGCTGAAAGGCAAGCCACCAGAAGAGATCGAGCTGGAGGTGGCCCGCCGCGCGGGAATGGAAGCTCAGCAACTGCGGGCGGCGGCCAATGCACCGATCCAAGGCTCATCGGCCGACATCATCAAGCTGGCGATGGTGCAGCTCGATCAGGAGCTGCGCGCCTCAGGGCTGCCCGCCCGACTGTTGCTGCAGGTGCACGACGAACTGGTGCTGGAGGCGGCCCCCGACGCCCTCGACACCGTTCTGGCCACGGTGAAACGGGTGATGGAGAACGCCGTTCGCCTCCGCGTTCCCCTGGTGGTGGACACCGGCTGGGGAGCGAACTGGATGGAGACAAAGTGATTGAAGAAGTGATCGAAGCGGCAGTCAGAGCGACCCTGCCAAGTCAGAATTTGATCCCTATTCGTGCCGCTGAGCACACCTGGTCTTGACGCCCTCCTTCCTGCCACCAGCTGAAACGCCGCGTCGCAACCGCCGACCACGCAAGCGGGAGTTGTTCTGCCCAGCCCACCCTGAGCAGCAGTTGCTGGGCAACGGCCGCAAGTATTTTTTGCATCTGCTCACCCCCGAAGAGCTCAAGCAACGGGGCATGAGCGACAAGAAGGCCCGCCTGCTGATCCAGGCCTACCCGGTGCTGGTGCTCAGCAACGAATGGCTGGAGCAACTGTTCTGTCCTGAGTGCGGCTGCAGCCGCTGGTGCCATGTGGCACGGCTGGATCGGGTGGAGCACACGGTGCGCTGGGCACCGCGCGAACTCTGGGAGCAGGTGGCCCATGTGGATCCGGTGGTGGCCAACCCGAGCGTGAGCGAGTTCAGCCGCCGGGAAGCAGGGCGCCAGCGTCAGAAGCGTGCCGACAACAGCCGGTACTTCGATCCTGGCTAGGGGGTGATTGCGGGCTCATTATTCGCAGTATTCGGCCCGTACTCGGGCACCAGTTGCTGCAGAACAGCCACAGCAGCTTGCTCATCCCAGACCGCCAGAGCCTGTTCCATCTGGTCCATCAGCTCGGAGAGGCGATCGGCGGCTAGAGCGCTCTCGTGGGCCAGATGAATCAGCGGATGGGCGGTGGGACAATCTGAGTCCCCGATCAGCAGCTCCTCATAGAGCTTCTCGCCGGGTCGTAGGCCCGTGAACTGGATCGAGATGTCGCCGTCGGGATGGTTGGCGTCGCGGAGTCGGCAACCGGAGAGCCGAACCATCTGGCGCGCGAGGTCAACGATGCGCAACGGTTCGCCCATGTCGAGCAGGAAGACCTCACCGCCCTGGGCGAGGCCCGCGGCCTGCAGCACCAGCTGGGCCGCCTCCGGAATGGTCATGAAGTAGCGGGTGATCTCGGGGTGGGTCACGGTGAGCGGCCCGCCGCTGGCGATCTGCTCACGAAACAAGGGCACCACCGAACCGGAAGACCCGAGCACGTTGCCGAAGCGAACCATCGAGCAGACCGGACCCGCTCCGGTGGCGGTGATCCTGGCCGCGGCAGCCTGAACCAGCAGTTCACAGGCGCGCTTGCTGGCCCCCATCACATTGGTGGGGCGCACGGCTTTGTCGGTGGAAATCAGGATGAAGCGTTCGAGATCGCAGGCCATGGCGGCCTCCAGGACCGAGCGGGTGCCCAGGAGGTTGTTGCACAGCCCCGCACAGATGTTGCCCTCCACCAGAGGCACGTGTTTGTAGGCCGCTGCGTGGAACAGCGCATCAACGTTGTGCTCCAGCAGGAGTTGTTGGAGGCGCGATTGATCCCGCACATCGCCCAGCAGAGGAATCAGCAACGGATGGCTGTGCAGGCCCGGTTCCGTCGCCAGCGATCCGAGTAACTCCTGCTCGATGGCGTAGAGGCCGGCTTCGCTCTGTTCCAGCAACACCAGCCGGGCGGGCTGCTGGCGCAGGATCTGGCGGCAGAGTTCCGAACCGATCGAGCCGCCGGCACCGGTGACCAAAACCGAGCGCCCGCAGACCGGAAGCCGCAGCAGATCAGGGTCAGGCGGGCTGGGGTCGCGGCCGAGCAGCTCCTCGATCGCCACGGGGCGGAGATCGGTCACGGCCTGTTCGCCCGTGGCGATCCGGGACAGGGAGGGCATCAAGAGCACGGTCAAGCCCATCCCACGGAGCTGCAGCGCCAATTCGCGTCGCCTGACCAATGGAGCTGAGGGGATGGCCAGCAGTACCTGGCGGATGCCGTAGCGATCAATCAGCGCCGCCAGATCACGGCTGGAATGGACCGGCAGCTGCTGCAGCTGCCGCCCGCTGAGCGTGGGGTCATCATCCACCGCCGCCACGAGCTCGAAGCGCGGGTGGTGGCGCAACTCAGAGAGCAGCAATGAGGCGGCCTGGCCAGCGCCGAACACCAGGGTGGGAATTTTGGGGCTCGCTGGACGAGAGGCCAACGCCTGGGCCGCTGGGCCGTCGCCGCGGACGCGCAGCCAGTAACGCAACAGATCACGCAACACAATCCGGCTGGCGATCAGGGCACCTGAAAAGAACAGCCAGACCAGCGGCCAGAAGGCACGGAAGGGCGGATCGTCATGGCCAACCAGGGTGCTCACCAGCAGCACCAGCAAGACGATCAAGGCCGTGCGAGGCAGCAGGGCATAGAGCGCATGACTACCCGTGTAACGCGTCAGACCCCGATACCAGCCACTGATCCCCAGCACGGCGATGCCGATGGCCACCGCCAAGGGCAACAGGAACAGATTGCTGCGCAACATCGGCGAGAACGGTTGATTCAGCCGCAGGGCGAAGGGCAGCCAGAAGCTGAACACGAACAGGGCCGAATCAAGGGCGATCAGCATCAGGCGCCGGCTCAGCACCTCGGGGAAGGGCAGCGCCTCCAGCAGGCGCAGAACAAGCCGATCAGGCCGGATCATCGGGGCAGGCTTTCCCACAGGCAAGTGTTGGCGCGGTAAGGCCGCAGGCCGGCCAGCCAGGTCCCAATCTCCTGTGGGCTGGGCCGTTGGGGGGCCTTCCAGGCCTGCCAGGCCGCGTCGGTGGGCTGCTCGCTCAGGATCGTTCCATTCCTATCCAGCACGACGCAGCGCCCTTTGCTGCCCGGTCCGATCAGGGCCGGGCCGATCGCCTCGACAGGCATTTCGACGCCGGTGCCGCTGCTGGCCAAGGTGAGCAGACGCAGCCGAATCGGTGCCCCCCCGCCAGCGCCGGCGGGCTGGTAGTTGGCTGCTGCCACCAGGGTGAGTGCTGGCGGGGGATCGCCAGGATCGTCAGCCGCCGGCCCCCGCTGGTAGAGACGGCCCTGACGCTCGAGTTGATCCGGCAAGGCTGGCCACGGCCCGGCCCCGGGCGAGCGGAACCAGGTTTCCAGTGAGAGCAGCGTGGCCCAACCGGCCAGGGCGAAGAGAGCCCACGGTGCCCCAGTCATGGCTTTGTGCCCTGCATCAGGCGGGTGTGGCGCAGATTCAGCTCCAGCACCAGCACCCACAGCAGGCAGGTCAGGGCCATGGCCGCCAGCGAGAAGAGATTCGCGCCCAGCCCCTCATGCCAGAAGCTGAAGCTGCGCCACTGGTCCAGGCCTTCGAGGCCGGGGCTGAAATCGGTGTAGGCCAGCAAGACGATACGCAGCGTATTGACAACGAACGCCATCACAACAGCGAGCAGGCCCAGAACGATTCCGGCTGCCAGAGAACGCCATCGCGAGGGGAAGGGCGGACGGGCAGGAGGTGGCAGCAGAATCACCAAGACCAATGCCGCCGCCAGGCAGAGCGCCATGGTGTTCACGCCCGTGCAGCTGGCATCCACCACCAGAACTTTGTCATTCAAGAGGATGTTTCTGCCCTCGGAGAAGGCAGGACGACCCAGCACCCAGAGCAGCAGCGAGGAGATCCAGGCGGTGAGCGAGGCCAGAGCATCGGTGGGCAGGAAGCGATTGATCAACACCTGGCCCGGCAGCAAAGCGCCAATCAGGCCCAGGCTGGCCAGATCAGTGGAGCGCCAGGCCAGGCCGCTGAGCAGGCCCAGCCCCAGCAGGGAAGCCAGGGGCAGCAGATGCAGCAAGGGGTCGTAGAGGCGAGCCACGCGGCTGAGCACCAGCAGGCTCCAGAGCAGCAACAGCAGGGCAGGCACCACCCTGTAGCCCGACAACTGCTGCAGGGGAGGGTTGGAACCCTGCTCTTCGCGCTCCAACAGCAGCAAGCCCCCCGCCAGCCAGGAGAGGCTGGCCATGATGGCGAAATCAGCCAAGCCCGAGCGGACCAGCAAGGTGAGCTGGGCTGCCGCAAGGGAGCAGAGCAGGGTGAGCCGAGCCCAGCCTTCCGCCGAGGCCCGGATCATGCGGCAGTCTCGCCCGAATCTGATTCGGGCTCCAGCTCGTCGTCTTCCAAAGCCTGCCTGAGCCGGCGGGCCTCAAGCACCCGCTCCACGGTGGTCTGCAACGACCGCGGCCAGATGAACGCCGCAGCGAGGTAATACAAGGAATAGAACAGTGCTGTGAGGCCAAGCCTCACCATCTGGCGGGCCAGCTGACCGGAGGCATTGGCGCGCGCCACCTGGCTCTGGCGGCGCAGGTTGGCCTCGGCCCTGGTGAGCAGCCGTTCCACTTGCTGTCGCAGCTCCGGCAGCGTGCTGTTCTGATCCAGGGGGGTTCCCTCCTGTTGCAGGGCCTGCAGGATCTGGGGCTGGCCGGCCACCACCCGCCGCAGCCGCTCCACGCTGGTTTCCCCATCCAGCTGCCTGCGGAACTCGCTCAGGCTCTCCTGGGAGGTGCGCACCTGACCCTCAAATGAAGCCGACGCGTTAGTGGAGATCTGTTGCCCCACCCCGACCACCGCCACGGCCGTGAGCAAGTAAAGCAGGGCTGCCAGGCGCAGCAGAGGCCGCAGCCAACGCGCCAGCCAGCATTCCCAGAGGGCCGGCAGGGCGTCGCCGCTGAAACCAAAGAACAGAAACAACAGCGCCACCGCTGGCAGGGTGGAGCGCTCCAGCACCTCAGCCATCACCGCCAACAGTCGCTGGGAATCACCGAACGGGGGCGGCAGCAGCGTTGTCAGCACACTGGCCAGGAACACCAACAACAAGGTGTAGGAGCAGAGGCGTCCGAGGCTGCGAGCTTTGCGACGGCTGAAGTCGTCCTGCAACTCAATTGTCATGGAGGGTGGACGACCTCAACCTGCCGCGACGTTACGACGCATGCCTGCGAATGAAGCGCGTGCGTGCGTGCGTGGAAAGACTTCAGCGGCCATGGCCTGTCCCCTGACTTGATTTCCCATACACTCAGCTCAAAGGGCTCCAGAAATGGCTTCCAGCACACCGGACACCCCAGCGCCAACCGCCTATGCGCTGCTGCCGGCGGCCACGCCCCGAGAAGAAAGTGGCGGCATTGGCCTTAATGGGATTGTTCGGATGCTGCGGCGTCGCCGCCGCATTTTTCTGATCACCGCGGTGGCCGTCACGCTGGTCGCGGGTCTGCGCGCGGTCTATTTGCGCATCAACAATCCGGTGTTTCTGGGCGGCTTCAGCCTGCTGATCTCCGATCCGATCAATGAGAGCGGCGGGGCCGGCGGGGAAGCCGGTGCCGGTACCGGCGCCATCGCTTCGGTGGCCCGCAACGTCAGCCGCAACGACGTGCCCACCTTGATCCGGGTGCTGGAGAGCCCAGCGGTGCTGGAGCCAGTGGTCAGCGAACTGCAGAGCCGTTATCCCGATCAGGCGATTCCCCAGGTGGACGTGAGCCTGGTGGCCGCCGATCCCAACCAGGCCAATCCAATCCTGGCGGCGGGTGTGCTCTCCGTGCAAGCCAGAGGTGGCAGCCCTGAGATAGTGAAGGAGACCCTGCTGCTCACAGAGCAGGCCTACCTGAACTGGGCCCTGCAGCAGCGCCGGGAGAAGCTCAACGAAGGGGTCAAATTCCTTGATAAACAGGCTCCTGATCTGCAGGCGCGCAGCACTGAGCTCCAGGGCGAACTCGAGCGCTTCCGAACCAGCAACAACGTGTTGGCGCCTGAGGCGGAAGCGGCCTCGGTACGCGGCCAGGCCGAAACGCTGCGCCAGTCGTTGGAGAACCAGCTGGCTGAGCGTCGCCGTCTGCAGCAGGTGCGCGCCGATGTGGCCGCCGGGCGGCTGACAGCCCGCACCTTCACAAGCACCGCTGGAGATGGAGGTGGCAGCGAATCAGCCCGATCGGGCACGAGCGTGACCCTTGATGTGCCCAACCAACCTCTGCTCAGCGAACTCAACCGCTTAGACGCCGAGATCGCCACGGCCCGCTCGATCTACACCGCCAATTCGCCTTTCCTGGTCAACTTGATCAGCGCTCGCGAGAAGCTGCAGCCAGCGCTGCAGCGCAAGGAACTTGAAGCGGTGGATGCCACCCTGCAGCAGCTGGACGGGTCGATCGCGGCACTGCGCTCCCAGATTGGCGGCACCGACGCCCGTTTCCGCAGCCAACCAGCGCTGCTGCGCGAATACGAAGCCCTCCAGTCCAAATTGGCCATCGCCCAGGGAAACCTGGCGAGTTACCAAAGCACCCGCGATCAATTCCAGTTGGAGATCGCCCAGAGCAACGTGCCCTGGAAGGTGATCGGCCCCACGGCGGTGAATCCAAACCCCGTGGCACCGCTGCTGGGCCAAGGGCTGCTGCAAGGCTTGCTATTCGGCGTGGCCGCCGGAGCTGGTGCGGCCCTGATTCGTGATCGCCTCGATCATGTGTTCCACTCGGCCGGTGAAGTGCGTGACGAACTCAAGGTGCCGCTACTGGGTCACATTCCCTACATTTCGTTTTTCGAAGGGGTGCGGCGCGACAAGCGCTTCCTGCTCAAAGACCTTGACGCCCAGCAGACCGGCATGGCCGGCTACCAGCGTTTCACCTATCAAGAAGCCTTCCGTAACCTCTACACAAGCCTGCGCTTCTTGAACAGCGACCGAACAGTGAAATCGGTGGCCGTGAGCAGTTCGGTGCCCTCGGAGGGCAAGAGTTTGCTGATTGTGCTGCTGGCCAAAACCCTGAGTGAACTGGGCAAGCGGGTGCTGCTGATTGATGCCGACCTACGCCAACCCCAGGTGCATCACAGGCTCGGACTGAACAACTTGAGCGGCCTTTCCAACCTGCTCACGGACCAGGGCACTGACTGGCGCTCCATGCTGCAGACCGTGCCAGAACATCCCAGTTGGCAGGTGATCACTGCCGGCCGGCGCGTGCCGGATCCACCGCGGCTGTTGAGCTCTGAGCGAATGGGCCATCTGGTCAAGGAGATTGCCGACACCGACGCTTTCGACCTGATTCTGTACGACACCCCACCAGCCCTGGGATTGGCCGATGCCTCCCTGCTGGCCGAAAACCTCGACGGCATCCTCTTGGTGGTGGGCCTGAACAAGGTGGACCGCCAGCTCCCGGCTCAGGCGGTGGAGCGCATCAAGTCCGCCGGTGCCCCGCTTCTGGGCGTGGTGACCAATTCGCGGATCGCCACGGGAGATCGCACCAACATTTACGGCTACTCAGGCTATGGCTATGGGAGTTACAGTGAGGGAGCTCAAGGACTTGATCCAAGCACCGCTTACAATTACTATTCCGATATCCATTCTGAGCCAAGCCCCTCACCCAGGGGGCTGGCTTCCTTGGCTCCCAATCGCCAAAATCTCAAGCGCTGGAAAAAGGGGCTTGACACCTTGCTCAAATAAGCCAATTCTGCACCGTGCCACTTCCGCGACTGTCCAGCTGATGAAGTCAAACGCTCAAGTCTTGTAATAATCAATTTCATGATCAGTCATTCGCCACGCTTCTTCTCTGCCCTTACTCTTGGGGCAGCTGTGGTTGGCTTCGGGCTTGTGGCGCCACAATCGGCTAATGCGCTTACGCCTGTTGCTCAAGAGTTGTTCATTTCAATCGATGTGTCTGGCAGCATCGATACATCCGAATATAACTTACAACTTGGTGGATATCAACTCGCTTTTCTTGACCCCGTTGTCCAGGCAAATATAGTCAACTCAGGAGGTATTGCTGTTGCTGTAGGTCAGTGGAGTACAACTGCTTTTGCTCCCTCCATTGGCTGGACTTTGCTCCAGACTAATGCTGAAATCACAGCTTTCGCTAATCTATTTCCCGGCCTTGCAAGGGAAGGTGACGATTTCACCTGCATCAGTTGTGGCATCAACGCAGGGGTTGCTCAGATTACAAGTAATGAGTACCACTCTTCTAATCTTGTTATTGATGTTTCAGGTGATGGAGTAGCCAATAGTCCTGGCAATGACGAAAATGCAAGACTGGAAACTGTAGCTGCTAGGAATGCTGCTGAAGCTGCTGGCATTCGGGTCAATGGCTTGCCGATTGGAGGAGGTAATGCTCTTCTTACATAGTTTCAAGATAATGTCATTACAGCAGATGGGTTTGCAGTTCAGGCAAACTCTTTTGCTGATTTCGATGATGCTGTTCGCGACAAGATCGTGACAGAAGTTGTTCCCTCTCCATTCTCTGCTGTTGCAGTTGCACCATTTTTAGCATGTCTTGCTAAGCTCAGAAGACGATACACTTCAACTAGCAGCAAAAGCTCTTACAAAATGTCCTGACCGTTTAAAGCCGGATATAGTTTTAAATTTCTCTATCTTCCGTTGGTAGACTTTTCCGGAATGGTTAAAGTCATTTACCCTTTAATGCAACGGGCTGGCGATAATTTTTCCTGTTCCAATTGGGTTGATTATTAATGGTTTCGACAGATTTGGATTCCTTTTTTGTGGACAGATGACAGCTTCTAGTGGTATTGAGTTAAGAGCTAAAGAAGTGAAAGCTGCTGATCAGGCGTTCTGTTTTAAGTAAGCTGGTTGTTGTGAGCTTATAGACGCGAAAGTCACAAGCAGAAATGTGGCGCCACGGAGAAGCTTGATAGGAATGACAATTTCAGTGTGATCAAAAATCGAAAAGTACCAGAGTCTTGATCAGGTGAATTGATGGAAAAAAACAACAGTACCTGCTCTGATCCTTGGCTCTGACGGTTCGTTTCTGCCTTCTGTCCCTAGGTGTTGGCAGCATTTTCAAAAGGCACTGCAGTCGTGCGCTCCAGCCATCGACCCCAGCCACCAGGAGTAATCCAAGACCATCACAGGAAACCCAGCAGGGCTCCCACGAGGGGCTCGAGCCACGCCTGTCCGGAGTTGATCGCGGCTGGGGCAAAGATCAGCAGGGAACACACGTGACCAGGGCAACGGCCAGCAGCAGCCGGCTGAACCAGGCGCCGACGAACACCGCCGTGATCGAGGCGGCTGCACGTTGAAGGGCTGGGGCGGACGCCAGGGCAGATCAGCGCTCAACCGCAACACCGCTTCAAAGGCTTTCGGTGCCAGCAGCAGCGGTGCAGCCGGCAACGGGCCGCGCGCGGATTACCCGCCTGGATCCGCTCCAAGGGAAACACCTGCACCTCATCCTGGAACAGACAAGTGCGTGCGCCCATCAAGCGCCCATCCTTCAGGCTGATCCTGGGCAGGCAAGTGTCTCTAGTCGATAGCGAAGCCCCCACAGCTCAAGGAAGTGTCTTACTGAGCCATGGGAGAATTCGCATGCGCATCACCAGCAAGGGCCAGGTCACGATCCCCCAGGCCATTCGTGAGCAGGCGGGCTTGCATCCCAGCTGTGGGGTGCAGTTTCGGCTGGTTGGCGATCGGGTGGTGCTCGAGAAGGTGGAAGACGAGGGGCCTCAGCGCGCCCAGGAGGCGATGGTGGATTCCTATGTGCTGCTGGATGTGATCACCGGGCCCGCTGCCTAACCGCTGGACCCGTAGCGATCAATGCGCTGATCGATGGCGATGTGGCTTTTGCCTATGAAAGGATCGAGGTGGTGGATGAGGCGCTGCCGCTTCATCTTTACAACTATCGGCCGATTCCCCGAGAAGCTGCCTTTCTGGCGGCCCGCGCCCATGCCGCTTACCGCTCCAGAGGTGGCACACGCCAAATGATCCTGTCGGATGTCCTGATCGGTGCCCATGCGGTGATCGAGCGCTGCGAGCTGCTGACGCGTGATGCCCAGGGCTATCGGCAGGTCTTTCCTGTGCTGCAGCTCATCCAAGTCTGATCATCCAGCCAGCACAGGGCAATCACGAAGTGCGTCACACCTTCTAAGCGGATGCCAATTCGAAGACATGATCGCCACCTGCTGCATCGCCCGGTCGACTGGCTTGATCTATCCCTGACATGCCGTGAAGCCCTACGAGACGTCCTACAATTTGTGATACAGAAAAACTTGCAGAATGTGCTTCATGGGTGCCGTCAGCCTAAGACTGCCAGAGGACTTGGTGCAAAAGCTCAGCCAGGAAGCCAGCCTCAGCGGCCAGCCCCGCTCCCAGCTGATCCGAGAGGCCCTGGAAGCTCTCCTCTCCCGTAGGGAGCGAGAGCGCCTGGAAGCGGCCATGGAGGCCGCCGCCAGGGTGCTGGCCTCCGACCCAGCGGCCTGCGCCGAAGCCCTCGCCGCCGCAGCCGACTTCCTGCCGGCCGAGAACGAAGCCCTGGAGCGGGCGGAGACAGATCCCGTAAGTGGCGATGCCGATACACAGAACGATCTCTGGTGGCGATGATTCGCCGCGGCGAGATCTGGGTGGCGCGCCTCCACCCGAATCAGGGCGCAGAAGTAGGGAAAGTCCGTCCGGTGGTGGTGATCCAGGCGGATCCGCTTTCGGAGGCGGGGCTCGCCACAGTGCTTGTTGTGCCCCTCACAACCCAGCAGCGCCGCGGTGCCGAAGCCCTGCGGGTGAGCGTGCCCGCCCGTGATCGGCTCCTGCGCAACAGTTATGCCATGGCCGAACAGCCCCGCGCCCTCGATCGCACACGAATCGGTGAAGGCCCCCTCACCATCCTCACCAGAGCGGAGATGGCCACCCTCGAGCAGGCACTTAGGAGCGTGATGGGGATGGTCTGAATCGATTCAGCCTCCCCGCTCCTCGGCCTGCTGAACTGCCGTGGAAAACGGCACCACCCCGGCGAACACTGCCCCCATGAACAGCCGCGCCGGGCTCCAGTAGGGCGCAGAAAAGGATTCCAGCCGGACATAACCTTCACCTCATCAAGGACAGGCCTTTTCGGCTCTTAAACAGCTAGCTTGATCATCTAGCCAGGAAAAGGCCATGGCATCGGAAGTCTGGACCCTGCAGGACGCCAAGAACTGCTTCAGTGCAGTGGTGAACGCCGCCATGGCCGGTCGCCCCCAACTGGTCACACGGCGTGGCAAACCCGCCACGGTGGTGTTAGGAGTTGAGGAGTACGAACGCCTGCGACGGCTGGAGCGCTCAAACCAGCCCAGCATGGTGGAGCTGCTCCTGGAGCTGCCTCAGGACGACGGCAGCATCGAGCGCGCTGAACTGGAGCCCCGGCACTGGGAGGAGTAAGTGTTTCTACTGGATACGGTTGTCATCTCAGAACTGCGCAGGCGTGGGCGGGATCCAGGCGTGGTGGCCTGGCTCAGTGAGCAGAATTCCGATGATCTCTATCTAAGTGTGATCAGTCTTGGAGAGATCGAGCGGGGCATCGTGATTAAGCAGAAGGTTGATGCCGTATTCGCCAGGCGTCTGCAGGGCTGGCTGGAGGGATTGCTGTTGTTGTATGGCCAGCGAATCCTTCCTGTCGATGGTGCCATCGCCAGACGCTGGGGCCAGCTTTCAGCGGAGATCGGCCATGACGGCGCTGACCTGATGATCGCAGCCACGGCACTGGAGCACGGATTGCAGGTGGTGACACGCAACGTTCGCCATTTCATCCCCACAGGGGTGCAGGTGCTGAATCCCTTCAGCCCAGAATCCCCGCCAACCGTTCCACCGCTGCCGCCCAGGTGAACGCATGGCCCTGCTGTGCAAGGGCCTCTCTCCGGACCAGGTCGATGTCCTAGGGCATCAGGCGCATCCTGAGACTGCCTGAGGACTTGGAGCAAAAGCTCAGCCAGGAAGCCAGCCTCAGCGGCCATCTCCATCACCGATCCGCCTGCTGAACCGCCGTGGAAAACGGCACCGCCAGCGTGCGATCGAGCGCCACACCCCAGGCCAGCACCACGGCCGCCGCAGCCGACCCAGCCACCCCGCCACCCGCCAGCAGCGCCGCACCGATCAGCGCGGTTGCCACCAGGTAGACCAGGCACACCCGACGGTGCGACCAGCCGGCCTGCTGCAGGCGCTGGTAGAGGTGCAGCCGATGGGCCTGGAACACCGGCTGGCCGGCCATCAGCCGCCGCAGTACGCAGATCAGGGCATCGGCCAGCAACGGCACGGCCACCAGCAGCAACGCCAGGCCATCGGCAACGCCGGGAGCCTGCAGCACCACCCCGGCGAACACCGCACCAAGGAAGGTGCTGCCCACATCGCCCATGAACAGCCGCGCCGGGCTCCAGTTCCAGATCAGGAAGCCCAGCAGGGCCCCCACCAGGGGCCAGAGCCAGGACGCTCCGGAGCTGATCGCGGCTACGGCGAACACCACGGCCGAGCAACCGGCCACAAGGCCATCGAGGCCATCCATGAAATTGAAGAAGTTGATCACTGCCGTGATCGCCACTAAGGCAACGGCCAGCAGCAGTGGCGCAATCGGTGACGGCCCGACGGCCAACACTAAGGCGATGGCGGTGGCCAGCTGAGCTCCGTAGCGCAGGGCCGCCGGCAGATTCAGCCGATCATCAAGGAGCCCCACCAGCGCCAGGGGCGCGCAGAGCAGCGGAACCAACGGAAAGCCCCAGAGGCAGCTCACCAACACGAAGCCCACCCCACCGCCACGCGGCGTGGGCAGGCGGTGGGCGCTGCGGGCATTGGGCTGATCGAGCAGGCCCCGGCGCAGCAGGGGCAGCAGCACCAGCAGCAGCAGCCAGCAGCTCAGTGCCGCCAGCGGCACGCTGATCCAGGCCGAGGCGAGGGGAGTGCTCATGGCGGCGGCTGCACCTGGAACGGCTGGGGCGAACGCCCGAGCAGATCAGCAACACAAGTAAACCCGGCCAGATCCGCGCTCAAGCGCAACACCGCCTCGAAAGTTTTCGGCGACACCAGCAGCAGCGGTGACGCCAGCCACTGAAAAAAAGAGGTGGGCAGGGTGAGCAGCCGGCAGCGGGCCGCGCGCGGATCGCCCGCCTGGATCCGCGCCAGCAGGGCGTGATAGCTGAGGGTTTCGTCTCCACCCAGCGGCAGCACGGCTGATTCACTCAGGGGCGATTCCTTCGCGGTGCTGGCCATCTCACGCCCCTGTTGAAGAGCCACCGCAGCCAGATCGGCGGCGGCAATCGGCTGGCGCAGGCCCGTCTGGGCTGGAAGGGGAAGCAGCGGCAGCCGGCGCAACAAGCTTCGCAGCGCTTCCACATTGCGGTCGGCGTGATGGGCGCTGCGGCCGTGAATCAGGGTGGGCGCCAGGATCCGGGCGGGAACGCCCAGCTGCTCGCAGGTCTCCAGAAGCAGGGTCTGGGAGTGAGCCAGACGCGCCGCCAGCTCTCGATCGAAGCGGTTGGCGGCGAAGCGCTTGGTGATCACGCTCGACGACGAGCAAGCCACCACTCCCCTCAGCTCTGCGAGTGCTTCAGGCTTGTGGCGGGCCATCGCAGCCAGGAAGGGCGCCAGCAGCCAGATGGGGGCGAAGCCGATCCAGATCTGGGGCCCCGGGGGCAGGGCAGCGGCGGCGGCCTCAAGCCCTTGCCCCGAGAGATCGCTGAGATCGCAGTGGTGCCAGCACAGCCCGGCCACACCTGGTGGGCGGTGTCGCCCAAGCCCAACCCAGGAGGTGCCCGCCTGCAGCAGCTTGATCAATGCCTCAGCGCAGAGGCTGTTGGCACCGAAGATCACCAGGGTTGGCGCACCGCTCACCACAACCTGCGGCAGGGGAAGCTGGCCAGGGCAGGATCGACCGTGACCAGGGTGAGACCATCGAGTTCCGCCTGAGCGGCAAGCAGGCGATCGAAGGGATCACGGTGAGCCAGGGCGTAGCTGCCGGCCCGCAGGCCATGGCGCCAGGTCACCGGCAGAGCCACGAAGCCCTGAGCTTCCAGCAGCGTCCATCCCTCCTGCAGCAGGATGTCGGCGGAGGGCAACCGGCCCAGACGGTGCTTGGTGGCGATCTCCCAGGCCGATGCCGCACTGACGAAGACCTGCTGAGATGGATCGACGAGAGCAGCAAGCACCTGTGCGGAAAGTCGTTCCGGCTCGGCCAACCACCAGAGAAGGGCGTGCGTATCGAGCAATAGCTGCATCAGGGAAGCAAGGAGCTCTCGAAGGTGTGCAGCTCTTCCTCAGGGAGCGGAGCCAGCAACACCTCCAGCCCGGGTAGGTGTAGGCGGCCCTTCAACACACCGGGCTGCCGCCTGGGCTGGGACTCCTCCAGGGGAACAAGCCTGGCCCAGGGACGCCCACCCTTGGCGATCACAATCGTCTCGCCGGCATGGGCCGCATCGATCAGACGCGAGAAGTGGGTCTTCGCTTCATGCACGTTCACCATGCGCCTCGCTTCAGCCGGTGACTCTTCAAGTTGCATGGATTCGAAGAGACCTCTGAAATCAGGTTAGTCCACCCCTGGACCAGATCGTTCACTCCAAAGGCCAGGCGATCGGCTCCACGCCATGAGGTCATGGCTGCCGTTTCAGGAAGGCCGGGCGGCCATTCCAGCCGGTGGCGCGCCAGAACTGGGAGCGCAGTTGGTCGCGCAGGCGCCGCAGCGGGTTTTCGGCCGGTTCGTCGATGGGCACCCCCAGACCCTCCACGCGGATTCCTTTGGCGCCGAGCACGATTTCAGCGATGGTCTGGGCCCTGGGGAGATGGGGCTGATCGGTCACCAGGGTGACCTGGCCCAGGGGCAGGGAGTTGCTGCGGCTGCGGATCCAGTCAGCCAGGCAGGTGAGCTGGCCCACCGTGTCGACGCCGCAGGTGAGCGTGGTGACCCGGGCCAACGCCGCCGGCCCCGGTTGGCGAGCGGCAATCTGCCTGCGGGCGATTCCCTGCAGGTAGGGAAAACCCTGGATCACCAGCTGCCGCGTGGGATCCTGCTGCCAGAGATCAAGGGCTGCTGTGGTGCGGCGCGGATCCTCGGAGAGCACCACGATCGCTGCGCCGCCGGCCGCGGGCCAGAGCGTTGGCGCCAGCCAGGGCCAGGCCAGCCAGCCGCTGGCCGCCACTGCAGCCAGCGCCACCAGGGCAGGTGGTTTACGCCAGCGCACTGAGAAACCTCTGGGCGTAACGCAACAGATAGGGGAAGGGCCAGCAGCAACCAAAGGCGCGCTGGTAGGCGCGACGCACCTCTTGGAGGCGCCTGCGGTGCTGGACGCCGCTGACGCCTCCCAGCGCCATGTGGACGAGTTCAAGATCAAGCGTCTGCACCCGCAGTTGCGGATCGCGGCAGAGCTGCAAGAAGTAGTCGAGGTCTGCGGAGAGGCGAAAGCCTGGGGCGTAACGGGACAGGCGGGAACGGGCGCCTGGCCCGATCAGGGTGGCCTGGTGGGGGGGCGTCGACCCCAGAAACAGGGAACGCCGGTAGGTTCCGCGCCAGCGAAAAGCGGTGGCACGGCCTGGGCGAGAGCCCTTCACATAGCGGCCCCTGCAAACGAGCAGATCAGGCGGTGCAGCCTGTGCAGTCAGATCTTCTATTGCTGCCATGGCTCGCTCCAACACATCCAGTGCTGGTGCCCAGTCATCGGAGCCCCAGAACAGCAGCCAGTCATGCGGGGCGGCGGCGGCGAAGCCCTGGTTCATGGCCGCGAAGATCCCAGGCCCGGCTGGATCCTGCGGCTGCCAGCGGAAGCGGGCATCCTGATGGCACAGCTGATCGAGAACATCGCGATGCTCTGGCCCGCTCGGCCCGTCGATGAACAGCACGCTCCAGCCGGTGAAGGTCTGGTGGCGCAGCGAGGCCACAAGCCTGGGCAGCAATCGGTAGGAATCCAGGGTTGGAACAATCAGCAGCAGCGTGGGCTCCAACCCATCAGGCTTCGGCCTGCTCTGTTCTTTCAACATGCCGGCTTGCGTGCAGGGCTGCCCCGCCCATGAGCAACCCTGCGTTCAGCTCGATCGTGATGCCCTGCCTGAACGCGGAAGCCACGATTGAGGAGGCGATCGCCTCGGTGCTCGGCCAGCAGGACGCGCCATTCGAACTGATCGTGATCGATGGGGGATCGACTGACCGCACCGTGCAGCTCTGTCGGCGCTTTGAGGATGTGCGCCTGCGGATCAGCAGCCAGAGCGATCGGGGCGTCGCCGACGCACTCAACAAAGGCTTTGCGATGGCGAGGGGAACGATCCTGTGCTGGCTCAATGCCGATGATGTCTACCTCAACGCCAGGACCATCAGCCTCGCGGCACGCGCCATGGCTCAGCATCAGGCCGATGCCGTGATCGGGCACAGCGCCCTGCTTGATCGCCAGGGCCGGGTCAGCCGGACCACCTACACCTGGACGACCGATCTGAAGCATTCCCAGCGCGGCGCCAACATCTTCACCGGCAGCTTGTTGTTCTCCAAGGCGATCTGGGAGCGTTTTGGTGGCTTCAATGTGAATTTGAAGGTGGCTTTCGAATATGAACTGAGTGATTTTCTGTTCGCCACCACAAACCCGCGGCTTGTTGATCAACTGCTGGCGGGTCTGCGTTGTCATCCCGGCAGCTTGAGTGAGCGATTCCCAGAGCTGATGCGCGAGGAAATCGCCCAGATCCGGCCGACGGTGGCAATAGAACAGCCAAGACTGGCCCAGCGGTTGCTGGCCCATACCCGCGACGGCACCCTGTTGCGGGTGCTTCGCAATGCCCTGCGCGATCGTTATGCCGGCACTCCATGGCGCACGCTCTACCAACGATCGACCCAGCAGCCTCTCCGCTAGTGCTTCAGGGACCAACTTGAGGCTCCACGAACTCAGGGCACGGCGCCTCCCCGAGCAACCAGCCGTACAGCTGGGCGGCCTTGGCCGCGATCCGGGGCCAGCTGAACTGCGCTTTCACTAGCGCCTGGCCGCGTGCGCCCATCGCCGTGAGCTCCGCCTCGGGAAGATTCAGGAGTTGGCGCAAACCTCGCTCGAGATCGTCGGCTGTGGGCTCCACCTTCAGCGCCGCTCCAGCGGCGTAGGCCTCGGACAGGTTGCAGGCCGGGCTGAGCAGGGCGGGCAGCTGCCAGCTCATCGCCTCAAGCGCCGCCAATGGCAATCCCTCACTCAACGACGGCAGCACAAACGCCGAAGCCGCCGCCAGGCAGGCCTCCTTATCGGCCGCGAAACGCGGCCCGAAGGTGAGACAACGATCGAGATCCGTCGATCCATGACGCCCGAGCCGGTGGGGCGGCTCTTCCGGTCCCACAACCGCCAGCCACCAACCTTTCCGGCGCGCTTCCGGCCCAAGGCGACTCCAGGCCTCCAGCAACGGGGCCAAGCCTTTTTTGGCGTGCAGCCGGCCCAGGAACAGCAACACACGCTCACCTCGGGGTACCTGCTCGCTCCAGGGCGGCGGTGGACGCGGCTGGGAGCGATCAATGCTGGGGGTGCCATTGGGCAGGATGGCGATCGGCCCGCGAAAGCCGAGGGCCCGGATCGAGCGGGCCTCAGAGTGGCTGAGCGCATGCAGGCAACGGGCTCGCTCCAGGGTCTGCTGTTCCCAGAGATGCCAGACCGGCGCCTTCTTCCAGCGGTGCCGGGCCAGGGCCCAGGCATCAAGCATGCCGTGGGGAGCAATCACCACAGGGAGCTCCTGCTCGAGCAGCCGTGCCAGGCGGGTGGGGAACTGCCACAGCCCGTGGACATGAACCAGATCGGGCTGAAGGGCGCGCAACTGAGCGGCCAGGCGATGGTCGCCCAGCACGGGCAACTGGCCGCAACTGGAATACCACTGTGCAGCGATCCGTCGCTGCTGCAGAGCCTCCACCAGCTGGCCAACGGAGCTGTCGACACCCCCTGGAGCAATCCCGTCGGTGCGGGAGAGATGCAGGATCGAAACCGGCTCGGAAGGCAGGGACAAGGGATCCATTCAGTGCCGGAGCATAGGCAAGGCCTCAGCGGCGCCCCACCACCAGCGCCGGATGCCCTGCCACGATCACGCCCGGCTCGATCAGGCCGGAAGCCACCGCAGCCAACGCCACCACCGCTCCAGCACCCACCTGGGTGCCTGGTGCCAGCACGGCCCGCGCTGCGATCCAGGCGTCGCTGTTGATCTGGATCGGCGCCACCTTCAGGTCAAAGCCGGGGGAACGAACATCGTGGTTGCCGGTGCAGAGATAGGCGCCCTGGGAGAGGCAGACCCGATCGCCGAGGGTTACCAGCGCCAGGTTGTCGATCCACGCCGCCTCCCCCAGCCAGCAGTGGTCGCCCACCACCAGGCGCCAGGGACATTTCACCCGCAGCCTGGGTTTGATCCGGCCACCGGCGCCGATCTGCGCCCCGAACAGCCGCAGCAGCCATTGGCGCCAGGGCGTGCCCGGCAGGTCTGAGGCCAGCAGCGGCTGCCCGAACAGCAGCCAGAGGGCCTGGCGCCAGCGTGGGGCTCCTGGAGTCCACCAGGTGGGCAGGCGGTAGTGGCCGAGGTCTTGCACGGGCCGGGGCAAAAGGGGATCCACTGCTCAGGGGGATGCTGAAGAATTTGAGGCTGCCGTAGCCCCATTCCAGACCATCGATTCAGATTGGCAGGCAAGCGCCAGCGCCAGAAAGGCAGCCCCGCGCGGAAACCTGGGATAGCCATGGGCCTGGTGAATGGCCTGCTCCAGCCCACGGGCAAAAGAATCCAGGCTGAACGCCTCCAAGCGCCGACGCGCGGCAGCCAACATCGCCAGGCGTTCGGCGGGCGGCTGGGCTTGGGCGCCGTGCAGGGCGGCAGTGAGCTGGGCGGGATCGGCTGGATCAAACAGCCAGCCCGTTTCGCCGGGGGTGATCAGATCGGCCGCGCAGCCGCAGGCCGTGCTCACGATCACCGGCAGCCCCGCCGCCATCGCTTCATTCACCACCAACCCCCACGTGTCCTTGTGGCTGGCCAGCACCAGGGCTGAGGCCTGGCCGTAGGCGCGCGCGATCGCGTCCTGGTTGAGAAAAGGCTCCACGCCAACCTGCTCCGGCTGGGGCAGCCGGGCGATGGCCTCGCTCAGGGCTCTGGCCTGGGGGCCCTCACCACCACCGCCGATCAGGCGCAGGCCCCAACGGCCGCCCTGGCGCTGATAGGCGGCATAGGCGGCCAGGAGCCCGTCGAGGTTCTTCTCAGGGATGGCACGACCCACCCAGAGAAAGTGGGGCAGCCTGTTGAGCAGTGGCAACGCGTCGCTGCGAGCGCGGCTTGCCGCGTCAGCGAAGAAGGCGTTATCCACCACATCCCACGGCTGAGCAATGGCTGATGGGGGAAACCCCAGCTCCAGGAGATAGGCGCGGCTGTCCTGGCCGGCCACGAGCGCGGCGCTGTAGTGGCGGAGCAGCAAGCGCTTGCTCCACTCCCTGAGGCGCCTCCGCGGCGCATCTCGCCAGCCGCTGTCGGCAATCAAAACCGCAGGAATGTGGCGGCGCCGCGCCTGCCAGAGCAGCTGCCGGTAGGCCCGATCGGCCCAGCCCACGGTGAGCACCACATCGGGGCGCAGGTCGTCGAGCAGGGCGGTGAGTTGCCGCTCAAGCAAACGTGCAGCTGGATCCTGCTCCGGGCCGGCGGCATCCTGGAGCGCATGGCGGCGATAGCTGCCAGCAGGCTCGAAGCTCCAGGGATATTCCTGCGAGTGGGGCCGGGTTTCGAGCACCTCCAGATCGAGATGCGCGAGCGCGGCCTGGAAGCGGGCGTCGTGATACGGGCCGATGCGGTGCAAAGCCAGCAGGGCCTTCATGGGCCGATCGTCCCCAGCGCCGCCAGCAGACGCTCGCCATAGCGGGCCCAGCTGTACTCCTGGGCCCGCTGGCGGGCCGCTGCTGCCATGGAATTCCGTAAGGCCCTGTCCGCCAAAAGCTGCTCGATGCAATCGGCCAGGGCTTCGGCGTCGCGGATCGGCACGAGAAAGCCCTCGATGCCGTCGCGGATCACAGAGCCGCACTGGGGCGTGGTGATCACCGGCACGCCAGAGGCCATGGCTTCGAGGGCAGAGAGCGCCATGCCTTCGGCGAGGGTGGGCAGCACGAATAGATCAGCGCGGCGGAACTCCTGCTGGATCTGGCTGCGGGGGATCGCTCCCATATAGGTGGGGCCCCGGAAGAGTGGATCGCTCACCTGCACCAGGTGCGGACCCACCACCCGGCACTCGAAGCGCAGGCCCTTCGCCTCCAACAGGCGGCAAGCCGCCGCCAGCACGTGGCTGCCCTTGCGCAGGCCCACCTGCCCCACCATCAGCACCTGGCCAGGCTGGGGATCGGGCTCCAGCGCCAACCACTGTTCCGGCACGCCATAGGGAACAATTCGCAGCCGGGCCCGATCACAGCCCAGCGCCACGGCGCTCTCCAAGCAGTGGGCCGAGGGCACCAACACCCGATCACACAAGCTCCATTTCTCGAGGCTGCGGCTGAGATCCCTCGCCACGGTGGCTTCGCTCAAGCCGCCGCGTTCAATGCCGGGATAACGGCGCTGTTCGTCCAGCAGCAGCTGGCCCGCGGCTGGATCCAGGAACTGCTCATGCACCACTTTCAGGCCCCACTCCTTGGCTTCGCGGACGGCCTCAAGGTCGTTGTGGACGAAGTTGGTGTACAAGGCGTCGGCGCCCGCGAAGCGCTCACGCAGGGCGCGCTGCAGCAAGGGAGCGGCGCTGTCGCGGCAGCAGAGCGTAGCGAGCGGCTGGTCGCGAACCAAGTGACGAGGCAGATCCGGCGGCAAGGACCGGCCAAGGAGTCGCTGAAGCGGGCGAGGTCGAAGACCGTTAGGTATCCATCGCGCCAAAATCTGTAGGGGACGATGCTCCGCGTGAATGTCGCTGTAGAAGGCGGCCAGGCAGCCAGCGGCACCCAGCAAAGACGGCACCGCGTAATGCATGCGAGCGCCGGGCTGGAGAACGGCGTAGCGAAGCATTAGAAAAGAGACGGAGATCAGAGAGTTGGCAGAAGAAGCTTAGATTTGATGCCATAAATTTATCGTTGTCACCAAGGCGATAGCTTGTAAAAAATATCACCTCAAAAGACGGCCAAACTGAAATCCAGTACTGTCATTGGTAACATATTGATCATCGAAAGCGAATATGGGAGGCCTTTCGTGGGTCACAATTGCTGTTTACTCAATGATGCAAATATCTGAAGAACTCTGCCATTGATGACTTGCATTGGCATAGCTCTAGAGAGGTTGCAAGTTTCATTAAATTAATATCTCCAAATAGGCCAACGTTTTAGCATACAAATAAGGCCACAGGAATCAACCTTGCATGTGGCAACATATTGTGACAGAATATGCTTATTTGCTTGGTCAAACTATCCGAAAACAGCCTATCTAAAGAGTGATGGAATTATCTTTTGAACATATTTTGCACAGCGAAGTGCAAGGGGATAAAGGGTGGGCTCCCACCAGTTATGAATGATCAGAGGCTCCGTCTTGCCGCAATAACTCGAATAAACTGACTGATGAAATCTAGGAGTTGGATATGTTGTATAAAGCATTCCAAGATCCTGTTCGGCCGCTACAAGGCGATGTGGGTAATTTTGTCGAATAGATTCAATCGCAATTGTGTAGGCAATAGGTCCTGTCGTGAAAATAACCTGCTTCGCTGTGCCTCTTTTGGTCCAAAGAGCAAAGTTTTGAATTCTGCTCATCACCGTGTCAATGACCAGCGAGAGAAATGGATGCTTCGGTTCAGCTGCAAGGAACCATGTCTGATATTCACCATTTTTTGTTATGCCGCTAAGCTCTGAAAACAAACCCCAGCCAGGATGCTTTCCGCTAGCTGAATTATCCCATTGCGAGAGAATATAAGAATCAGTCGGCAACAAGACCTGCGACAAGGGCCTTGTTGTAGTGGATTTAATGTCAAGATAAACGCCTCCCTCTTGATAGATAACAAGATATTTGAATAAATCAGCTCTGGCCGCTCCGTAGACAGGGTTGATGGAACGATATGCCGAGATTATTTCTGGTGAGTAATATGTACTTATGTAGTCATCGCGATCATCGCTGTTAAAAAAATAATAGTGATGATCTGAATTTATTTTTTTAACATTAATAATATTCTGTTTAAGCTCTTCCGGAAGAGAATTCAGAGATTCATGTGTTTGGTGAATTTTCGCTGGAATTCCCATAGTACGGAAAGTGCGTTGAATGGTAGGCAATAAAGATTGGGAGGAAAGCTTGGGGCGAAGTCCAAGTATTCATCTGTGGCAAGCCTTAGATTGTTAGCATCCTTAAGTTGACGAATTGCCTCTAGGTGCTAGCAATCCATCAACTTTGTTTGTCAGAGGGGAATCGGAATCGATGCAAATGAGGAGGTGCCATTAATCGACCAGCGACGAAGCTGAACATTCTTATCGGCTTAGTACGCACTAAATCATGCCAAGCCAGCGAACGGCCAGCCAGTAATCGAACCCAACCCCACATCCGAGCTCGCAACCGAACTGTCAAGAATGTAGCGAAGCTGCCGCAAGCATAGAAGGGCAGGAAGGCTAAAGGGCCTGTCAATGTATCGGCTTGATGAGGTCGGCCTAATCCTGATTTCGAATGTTCTGGATTGGCTATGCCACCATGTTCCCCATACTGCCGATAGGAGAGATAGCTTTCAACACCACGTGCCTTGAGCCAGTAACCCACCCCTGCATCCCAAGGGGCATAGGCACCGCTGGGGTTGGCAGTGCACTGTTCCTCAAAGAAATCCAGCATCATCGTTGCCACAGTTGGCGATATTACATAGGCCACCATTCCTCCGGCATGACCTCGTGCGCATTTGGAGGAAGACGGCATATCCCAGAACTGAGGGCCACAGGCATAAAGATAAATCAGGCTTGAATCAAGGCGATCCACAGGAACGGGCAGCGGCAGTTTTCCAAATCCCAACACGGGAACAAAATCCGCCTCAACGATAATAGAGAGCGTTTCACTCTTTACAACCATGCGCCAGGCATTGGCATGATTAACAAGACATCGATAGATGGCCGAATAGGATTGCTGTTCTTTCGAGTAGGGACCGCGCACAACCTGTACTTGGATGCCTTCCAAAATCAGCTGATTCCTCAACATCGATATATTTTCTCTATGAGAAACAACGAAGGCTTGCTGGCAGGCCTTGTTCAGTTCTGTAGGCATGGCATTAAGAATTCATAGCCGACTTTAAGCGCCCCTCCATCAACATCAGGCTCAAGAGCAGCTCCACATACATACGCTGAAAGGCATAGAACCAGCCGCGCCAACCATCCAGCAGGCCCCGCTTCCAGATCAGGCAGATCAACAGAATCGCAAACGGGGCGATCACGTAGAGGCGGCGGACGCGGTCGGAGCTGGAGAGCTGTGCGGTGGGGGTGGCGTTCAGCTTGGCCACTTCCAAGCGCAGGTAACGCTCCTGGGCCCAGAGCCAGCGGACCAAGGGCTTGCGATCGTCATGCAAGATCGGCTCACTCAGCACTCCGCAGCGGCCAGATAGCACCAGATTCTGGGTGTGGCCATCATCCACGTACCAGCCATCTTCACAGCGAAATAGGGCGATTCGGGGGGGAAGAACCGTGCCAGAGAGGGGCCTACCGAACACGCAGTAGCGGAAGGGAATTCGGTAGCCAGCCATGAATGGAGAATCGCTGTCAACGACCCGCACAATGGCCTGCTGCAACCGGTCGGTGATCAGATAGTCGGCATCTAGAGTCAGCACCCAGCCCTCACAGATCTTCTCCAGGCCGAAATTCCATTGGCGCGCATGCGTATCGAAACTGCGCCTGAACACCTCTACCTGGGGATGCCGGCTCAGGATCTCCAACGTGCCATCCGTGCTGCCGCTGTCAATCACCACGATCCGCTGGGCCCAGCTGAGCCGCTCCAGCACCCGGCCGATGTTGTCTTCCTCGTTATAGGTGAGGATCAGCAGGGTGATCGGGTTAAGGGATCGCTCGGACGTCACCATTCAGGCCACTGTCTGCTGCTGGGCCTGAACACAGTCGGCATAGGCCGCCTTCAGATTCGCCGCGATCACCTCCCAGCTAAAAGAATTGGCCGCAAGCTGCCGCGCCGCTGCGCACATCCCCGCCGGTGGACCCGCCAGGGCGTCGATCAGGCGCTCAGCCAGGGGTTCAACCTGGCCTGGCACCATCCAGCCAGCGCCGGCTGCCTGGATCTGCTCGGCGATGGCCACTCCAGGAGAGAGGATCGGCGGCGTGCCGACGGCCAATGCCTCGATGGCGGCGATGCCGAAGTTCTCCGACGCCGAGGGCAGCACGAACCAGTGGGCCCTGGCTAGCTCCTCCCATTTCGCCCGCCCCTCTAGAAAGCCCAGCCAGTGGTAACGATCACCCAGGTTGAGAGCCTGCGCCCGTTGGCGCAGCGACGTCACGTAGTCGGCCTCGCCGTCGCCGGCGATGGCCAGCTGCCAGGCGGCGCCCGGCGCGCGGGCCTGCACCAGGGCCAGGGCATCGAAAAGTACTTCCAGCCGCTTCTTGGGATGGAGCCGGGAGAGAAACAGAAAGCGCACCGGTGGCGCTGCTTCAGGGAAAGGAAGATCGGGTGGTGCCTTCACCCCCAGGGGCAGAACGAGACTCGGCGCGGTGAGCCCCAGCTGCCGGGCCTCGTCCTGCTCGGCGGTGGTGGTGAAGTGCAGAGCCGCCGCCCCCTCCAGATTGGCGCGCTCGAGCAGGCGCAGATAGAGGCGCTTACGCCGGCTGCCCTGCTGCAGACTCCAGACGCAGAGCTGGCCAATGGTGCTCACCACATAGGGAATGCCGACGCTGCGGGCGTACGCCATGGCTCCGGTGGAGGGGTAAGAGAAGAGGGCATGGACATGCAGCAGATCGAACTGCTGGCCGTTGGCGTGCAACCAACGGCTCAGTCCGGGGCTGAAGGCAAAATCGCGCACGGCCGCCACAGGCGCAGCCCAGCGCCGGAACAGCAGCACCGGCACCCCTTCGACATCAGTCCACTGGCCGATCGGTAGATCGCTGAGGCTGCCGGAGCCATGGTCGTCGGTGCTGAGAATGCGCGCATCCACCCCCATCTGCCTCAGGGCGGCCGTCATCTCCAAGGCAGCCACGCTGGGCCCGCCGCGCAGGGGGCTGATCGAGGGGATCACGTGCAGCACCTTCACAGCGGCAGCCCGGCGATGGCGGCATAGAGCGTCTTCAATTCAGAGCCATAGGTCTTCAGGTTGTAGCTGGCTGCCCGCCTTTTGGCTGGCTCCCGCCGCTGGGAGCGGGCCGCTTGATCGCGCCAGTCAGCCTCGATCGTGCAGGCAGCAGCCAGGGGATCCAGGGGATCGATCGTCACCCCCAGCTCAGCGACCAGCTCAGTAAGCGGAGGGCGATTGCTGCAGTAGACGGGACACCCCTGGGCCATGGCTTCAAGCACAGGCCAGCCGAAGCCCTCCTCCAAGGAGGGAAAGATCAGACCCTCGGCGCGGGCGTAGGCGGAGCGCACCAGGCTGTCATCATCGTCGCTGAGCGCTGTGATCGATTCGCCAGACCCGAGGCGAGCGATCAGGTCCGTTTCCTGAGCATTGAGCGGTTCACCGATCAGCAGAAGCGGAATACGAAGGCCACGATCCAGCAACTCGGCGTGAATGCGCAGAATCATCGAGCGATTCTTGTACCAGGCGCTGCTGCCCACATGCAGCCAATAGTGCAACGGCAAGGCCGGATGCCGCTTGAGATCCGGAACCAGAAAGAAGGGATCGATAGGGTTCGGTAGCAGCGTCAATCGCTTTGGAGCAAGCTGCCAGAGCGCCAGCGCATCGTGTCTGGATGCTTCGGATACACAGAGCAGATGGCGGCAACGGCGCAAACACCAGGCATTGATCCACTGATACAGGCTGAAGCGCGGCGAGGGATGGGTGCTGGGCTGGCCGGTGCCGGCGCGGAGGGAAATCAGATCATGCAGGGTGAGCAGATGGGGACGGCACTGAATCAGGGGCAGGTAGACACCATTGCCTTGATCAAGGATATGAACCAGAGCTGGCCTGGTCCGTCCGGGCCGATGAACGATCCAGAGAAGGCGCAGGGGGAACAACACCAGCTTGTCGAGGAAGCCCGCCCAACGAAAAGCGCGAGAGCGGGCTGGAAACCAACAGCTGAGAATCGGTTCAGGCCTAACCAACCGGGCAGGAACTTCGAGCAAACGAAGCGACTGGACGACCAGCTCGGCATAACGCTGCATGCTCACCTGGCGATCCGGGAGGTAATTTCCCACCAGCAGGATCGGGTCTGAGCTCACGGGCCGCCCAGGCAAGATACATTGGCATGACGAAAGAGCAACAACATCAAGATGCATTGGTCCATTAGCCGGCTGGAAGCCGCCAGGCTTGGCGGATCAACGCACAGATACGTTCCACCTCCGCCAAGGGCAGATCGGGATAGATCGGTAAACAGAGCACCTGACGCGCCACCCTCACCGCCTCGGGGTAATGGGCCGGATCGGCGCTGGCATTGCTGCAGTAGTACTGAAATTCAGGGATCAGTGGATGGAAATAGCGCCGCGCCATGATGCCGTGGCTGCGCAGCTGCTCCAACAAGTCATCACGGCTGATGGGCGCGCCGTCGTCAACGAGCACGGGGAAATAGGCGTAGTTGGGTTGTGCCGCCTGGCTGAAATCCGGCAGGTGCAGGTGATCAAGGCCAGCAAGATGTTGCTCATAGGCCTCCGCCACAGCCCTGCGCTGGGCGATGGCCGCGGCAATACCTGGCAACTGCGCCAGCCCAACCGCTGCGTGCAGCTCACTCATCTTGGCGTTGATGCCGTTGAGAGCCACCGTGACCTCATCGACAAAACCGAAGCTCTGAGGCGATCGATGCGTTCTTTGGTCTTGGCGTCAGGGCTGATGATGGCGCCACCCTCAAAGGTGTTGAACACCTTGGTGGCATGAAAGCTGAGGATCGAGAGATCACCGTGCTGCAGGAGCGAACCACAGTGGCAATCCACTGCAAAGGCATGGGCAGCGTCGTAGATCACATGCAGGTTGTAGTCGTCGGCGAGGCGCTGAATCGCCTCCACATCACAGGGAAAGCCGTAGCAGTGCACCGCCAGGATGGCACTGGTACGCGCCGTGATCAGTGATTCAATGCTCAGTGGATCGAGGCCGAAAGAGCGGGGATTGATATCGGCAAACACCGGTTCGAGACCATTCCAGCTGATTGCTTGGCTTGTGGCAATGAAAGAGAAAGGGCTGGTGATCACCTCACCCTGCAGCCGCAGGGCTTTGAGGGCCACAAGCAGGGCCAGGGTGCCGTTGGCGAACAGGGAGAGATGCTCTACGCCCAGGTAGGCGGCCAGCTCGGTTTCCAGCTGCTGATGCAGCGGACCGCCATTGGTGAGAATGCGGCGATCCCAAACTCCCGCCAACAGCTTCACCACATCCGCTAGCGGTGGCAAGTGCGGGCCCCCCCTCTCAGGAAAGTTGACACCCCTCTCATGCGTACATCCGGGGGCTTGAGGACATGACCAATGCGCAGATACAGCGAAGCCGTCAAGGCTGATGTGAGAAGGCGGATGAGCCCACCACACC